>JAABUZ0100001352.1_pt1 | contig 47423 bp, 42 predicted proteins | sample 5562091 | NCBI WGS metagenome assembly JAABUZ01 (sample SAMN12813069, study PRJNA571459) | rock metagenome | isolation source: Antarctica rocks | place: Antarctica: Victoria Land, Linnaeus Terrace sud | collected 2015-12-21 | reverse complement strand
TGCGAACTCGAGTGCTCTGTGCGGCGTAACCAGAAGAGAACGAAATCTTGATGGGACGATGCAAGACACTTGTTTGATCTCTTCTTCTCGACTGATGGGCTTACCACCAACTTTGCGTCAGAGCCGAAAAACCTACGCTAAGAATCTTGGACGAACCGCCTGTAGGTTCGCCGTCAGGCACCATTGCTGTCCAGTAATTCCTGTTGCTCTCTGTGATACAGGGTGTCCACCGACTCCTTGCATATGGAGGGTAGCGGCCCAACCAGAACAGACTCCATTCACCAGAATGTCTGTTCCTAAACCAACATACTTGTCCCAAACATGCCTATTGAGCAATAGTATTACCTCCTTCCTGATTGCGATCTACTATCCAACAAGCCTGGGGAGCAATATGGTATACTATAGCTAAGACTTGCGACCTAACACATTTCTTGTAACCCTCATCCACATTAAAAAAAGTACAAAAGAAGACAGCTCAACTTCCAAAATAAGCATAGGAAATACTGTCGGAAAGAAAACTCAATGAGCAAGCAATTTGCTGAAACAAACGGAAGACCTGATGGGCATGCATCCCCACCAGGAGTTAGTAGTGCGACCTATTCCGCTCGTATTCAGGAGGTTATGCGATACGATAAACTCTATTCCACAGACTATCCTCTCGTTATAACCATTTTGAATGCAGTAACACGTGGGCTCACACAAGAGCAATGGCAGGAAGAACAGCAGCGTCGCGTGACCACACTTACCAGTCAGTCACCTGATAAAGCAAGAGCGCATGCAGATACCGCCAACCGTTATGAGCAGACAATTGGCAATTTACAAGACCTATTACTTTGGCCTTGGTAGCTGTATGCGTTACAACATCTGTCGTGCGGGAAGAGGTTCCTCTTGAAAATAGATAGACAAACGAGGACCTTTGCAAAACAAGTCCAGGTAGATTTACTTGGACTTGCTGATGCAGACCTTTTACAAACTATTTGTCTTTGGATAAGTGCGGGACAGTCGGGATATATCTCCGAAGAGACATACACTGCCTTAGGCTACACATACAACATGGATGAAACAGACGTACCTGCCATATCCTCCTTACTTGGTGGAGTTGGAGCAAGACAGTGGTTTGCCCCCACTGCACAGCAGCTTCGTAGCCTGTTGACGAATATGTCTATGCCACTTTTTGTACAACATGTGCTCCCACTCGCCTTTGAGTCGCTGCACTGGCTCCATCCCGAATGGGGCGAAGGTGCAACATTCAACGCACACCTTGCCAACTATTTGCGCTCGCCAAGCATGAAGCCATAAGCTAGTAGGTCAGGAGCAAATCCTACTTTACATTCCTACTTTCTACCCTTTTGCCCCAAAAAACGCCAATCGCATTCCCAGGATAAGGTGCTGTACTGCCTATTCTCCATCTGAATGGCTATAAAATTCCTGGCCTCACCGTGTTAGGACGTGACGAGGACAACTCAGTACATGAGCTTCTTGAGGCTCATGGCTACGATGTTCACCTAGTCGAAGGCAACGACCCCATGACTATGCACAAAGCCTTTGCGGAGACACTCGATACCTGCTATGTGAAGATTCATGCGTATCAAGAAGATGCACGCGCACATGCCTTCACGCAAGCACCACGTTGGCCCGCAATTATTCTATGTACTCCCAAAGGAGGTCGACGGTCTGCCATCGAAGGAACATTCCGCGCACATTAAGTTCCAGTGGAAGAAGTGCAAAGAAATCAGGCTCGTTGTTAATGAGAAACATTAGGTTATCTTCTTTCGTGATATATAGTGATAGAGTAACTATCTAAAATAGTTCTGAAAGAAATATGTATGAGCGATAATCGTAGAAAAAATGTTGAGGAAGAAATTGTTCTTGGTATGAAAGTCGGGTCTACAGAGGGAGACCTTGGTGAGCAAGATATTAGTCCGGCAACAATCACGAATGTAAAGAGGGACGCTCAAGGCAAGGTTGAGGCTATCGAAGTTACAAAGGGCATGCTCTTTCGTAAGAAGCTTGAGATACCGATAGACCGTATTCGAGAGGTCATCAATGCAGACACAGATGGGCAGGCTTCTGGGAATATCAAGGTAGACGCGAATGAACCAGAGCTAGAGTCACTGACGAAACCAGGGGAGCAAAGACTAGAACCTGAAAACGAAAAACCTCAAGAAGGTTTCCTCGATCAGATTGAGCAACAAGCACCAACGGCAGAGGGCCTACGTGAGAAGGAAGGCAAGAGACACGCGCCTCGTTCATCAAACACACTCTTGCGCATTATTGGTCCTGGCTTGTTGGCAGGAACGTCCGGCAATGATCCATCCGCCATCACTGCCTATGCAGTTGATGGTGCATCAGTAGGCTATGGGCACCTCTGGTTGATGCTACTCACTACTCCCCTCTATCAAGCAGTACAGTTCGCCTGCGCCAAGATTGGGAGAATCAGCGAGAAGGGGCTGTCACAGTTGTTGCGTGAGCACTATGGACGTTCAGTAGCCATAGTGGCCTCGCTCTTGCTCATCATTACAAACGTGGCATTGATTGCAGCTGACCTTGCTGCAATTGGCAGTGGCTTAGAACTGGTAACGGGCATTAAGTGGGTCTGGTTTGTCGCACCAGTGGGCTTCGTGTTGTGGTATCTGACGGTGTTTCGCAACTTTGAGTCAATCAAGAAAATCTTTCTCACAATGAGTTTTGTATTCGTTGCGTATATCGTGACCGCGTTCTTCACACACGCTAATTGGGGATCTATTCTGGTTCACACGTTTGTGCCTCAAATAGGCTTTGACTTCGCAAGCATTAGCAGTGCGGTAGCACTTTTAGGAGCGACAATCTCGCCCTACTCCATGTTCTGGCAGGCGCAGGGAGAAATTGAGGAGAAGCGAGAGGGTAAGCTTAAACAACAGTTACACGAAGCTAAAATTGACGTTGGCACTGGTGCTATCAGTGGACAAGTTGTTGCCTACTTTGTCATCATTTGTACCGCCTCGACAATATTCATTCATCATGGTAGCATTAATACTGCTGCCGACGCAGCACATGCGCTCGAACCATTAGCTGGCCCTTTCGCTCGCTACCTCTTCGCTATAGGTCTAATCGGGTCCGGCATTGTAGCCATTCCCGTTTTATTAGCGAGTACCTCATACGCTGTTGCAGGGGCAGTGGGTTGGTCTTCAGGTCTTTCAAAGCGCCCCTGGCAAAATGAAGGTTTCTACCTTATTCTCACAGCCGCACTCATCATCGGTCTGGTTGTCGCACTTATTGGCATCAACCCTATTCGCTTAATCTTCTGGGCCAATGTTATCGCTGGCATTATGGCTCCCTTACTCGTGATTGCCATTCTGCTTGTCGGCAACAACCGTACAATCATGAAAGGACAGCGTCTTAGCCTGCTACACAATTTCGGCCTTGTACTGATTGTCGGCATTCTCGTTGTTGCCGTCACACTCCTGTTCTACGGTCTAGCCACCGGGCAAGGTGGCTCATAAAACAGCTACTTAAGCCTGGATTCTATTGCTTACAGGTAGAAAAGTTGAAAACGGAATGACGGTTGCGTCATTCCGTTTTCAACTTTTCTACCTTGACAATGACACCTACCATAGGCTATTATTTTGCTATATGGAATTTCATTTTCCGCACAAAGAAAAGTAAGTGTAAGAAGGGAATACCATGCTCAAGTTTGACCTGAATATTTCAATCCTCTTAAAGGAAGTTCCTTTTATCGAACGTTTTGCCCAGGCAGCTCGTCTCGGCTTTGGTGCTGTCGAGTTCTGGTGGCCGGGTGACGAGTTCCTTTCTCAAGTTGAGGAGCAACTACAGGCAACAAACCTCAAGGTTGCTCTGATGAACTTCGATGCTGGCAACATGGCAGCAGGTGAAAGGGGTTTTCTCAACGATCCTCAACAACAAGAACGCTTCCGCGCCAATGTCCCGGTAGCTATTAAATTCGCGCAACGTATTGGTATTCCTCAACTCAACGCGCTTATTGGCAACACACTTCCAGGGAGTAGTCGTGAAACGCAATTGGACCTTGTACGTGAGAATCTTGCCTGGGCTGCTGATCGTGCTGCCGAAGCTGGAATAGGCGTGGTTGTCGAGTCGCTGAATATCTTTGAAAACCAGAAATATCTGCTCACAAATACGCAAGACACGCTCAAATTGCTAGCCGAGGTTGGGCGTCCAAACCTCAAGTATCAATATGATGTCTACCATATGCAACGCATGGAAGGCAACATCATTGCAACACTACAAGAGCATATCACGCGCATCGGTCACATCCAGGTCGCAGATTCACCAGGTCGTCATGAGCCGGGAACTGGCGAGCTTCATTATCCGCACGTCCTCGCAGCTCTTGATACTCTCGATTACCAGGGGTATATTGGTCTCGAATACAATCCCTCGACGAGTTCAGAGGCAAGCTTTGCATGGCTTCCGCAAAATAAACGGAATGCCCTTGCGATATCCGATCTTCACTTGTAGTGTGTTTCCTAGCGAGTACAACCGAGATTCTTGTTCATTAATGTATAATAAAGACCTGTAGCAAAGACATTGTAGTCAGAGCAGTATACGTGTCAAGGAGACGCTCATGCTTAAACCAGGCATTGTGGCAGAGTTGCGAGCTATTGTAGGCGATGAAGGAGTGATAGAGAAACACGAGCAGTTACGAACATATGAGTCCGACGGCTTAACAAGTTTTCGGGTGAAACCTGACCTTGTGCTGCTTCCTGCGTCAACAGAGGAGGTGCAAGGTGTTGTGCGTATCTGTCATCGTGAACATATTGCCTTTGTGCCGCGCGGTTCTGGGACAGGGCTTTCGGGTGGCGCACTTCCTATAGAAGGCGGTGTGGTTATCTCGCTTGCTCGCATGAACCGTATTCTCGATGTTGACCTTCCTAATCAGCGCATTGTACTTCAACCGGGTGTCATCAATCTGTGGGTGACACAGCGTGTCGCCCCGCATGGCTATTACTACGCCCCCGACCCTTCTAGTCAGCAAGTGTGTTCAATCGGTGGAAATGTCGCCGAAAATTCTGGCGGTGCTCACTGCTTAAAATATGGCTTTACGGTAAACCACGTCCTCGCAATGAAACTCGTATTACCTACTGGCGAAATAGTCGATATCGGTGGCTCAACACTGGACTCGCCGGGATACGACCTTCCGGGCATCATCGTTGGGTCTGAGGGAACACTGGGCATCGCCACTGAAATTACGGTACGCATTGTGCGTAAAGCTGAGGTAGTACAAACCGTCATGGCGGCGTTTGCGCATCCCGATGCGGCTGGCGAAACAGTTTCAGGTATTATTGCTGCTGGCATCGTGCCAGCCGCAGTCGAAATGATGGATAAACTGGCAATCGAGGCGTGCGAAGCAGCAGTGCATGCGGGCTTTCCATTAGACGCTGGTGCAATCTTACTCATCGAACTTGACGGACCCCGAACAGAGGTCGCGCAACAACTTGCGCAAGTTGAGGCTATCTGTCAGCAGGCAGGCGCTACAGAGTATCGTCTCGCTCGTACTGATGAGGAGCGTATGAAGATGTGGAAGGGACGCAAAGCAGCGTTCGCCGCGATGGGGCGTATCAGTCCAAACTATATTGTGCAAGATGGTGTACTGCCACGTACCGCACTACCAGAGGTATTGCGCGAAATTGAGGCATTGAGCACGCACTATGGCTTGCGCGTAGCCAACGTCTTCCATGCAGGCGATGGTAATCTTCATCCCCTCGTGCTGTACGATCAAAGAAATGAGGGTGCTGAACATCATGCCGAGGAGTTGGCAGGAAAAATACTGCGCATCTGTGTCGATCATGGTGGCAGCATTACAGGCGAACATGGTGTTGGTATCGATAAAAAAGCTTATATGCAGTTCATGTTTACTGAGGCAGATATGGCGACGCATCAGCTCATTCGTTGTGCTATTGATCCGCGTAACATCTCTAATCCAAACAAGGTCTATCCTACACCGCGTCTCTGTGGTGAAGTTCCTGGCCCCTACCGCCAGCATCCACTTGAGGCCGCAGGTGTGATCGAACGCTTTTAAAGAGAGGAACAAGGAAGGATTGAACGTATGAACATTTCAACACAATCATTGCAATCCGCGCTTGAGCCGTTGGTAGGGGATTGGGTTCGTCCAGCCGGGGATGCAGACATGATAGTTGGCGTACAACCCCAGGTCGTGGTCGAGCCAGGGAATGAGGAAGAGGTAGCGGCAGTCCTTACCTTTGCGGGTAAAGAGGGACTACATGTACTTGTACGCGGCGGTGGTACTCAACTCGGTCTAGGTTTTGCACCGACAGGCGGCGATATTCTTTTGAGCACGGCCCACTTGAACCGGATCGTCGAACATGTGCCGCATGACCTTGTTGTAACCGCTCAGGCGGGACTTCCTCTTGCGACTCTGCAAGCAACTCTGGCACAAAGCAACCAATGCTTAGCTCTCGACCCTGATCTGCCTCCAGCAGCAACGATTGGGGGCATTGTTGCTACTAACGCATCGGGTCCACGACGTCTCCGTTACGGGGGGGTGCGCGATCAAATCATTGGTGTACGTGTTGTGCTAGCCGACGGCACCATTGCTAAAGGCGGCGGCAAAGTGGTAAAAAATGTTGCAGGTTATGACTTACCAAAATTACTTACGGGTGCGTTGGGTACGCTTGGCATCATTGTTTCCGCCACATTCCGTTTGTATCCACTACCAATTGCATCGCTAACTGTACAACTTACCGCGTCATCCCTGACACCTCTTTGTGATCTAGCGGTACGGATAATCGGCTCTACGCTTGTTCCGACGATAGTGGACGTGCTCGGTGATACGGCTCAAGAAAACGCTTACACAATGGCGGTCCGTTTTGAGATGGGGCAGGAAGCTGTAGAGGTACAAGCCGCAACACTCCTCGCAATGGCCGCAGAAATGGGTGAGGCTGCGATTCAGGAGGCACCGATCCTCAAAGGAGATGAAGAGTCACAATTCTGGGCACAAGCAGGACATGCTACATCTTTCACGAATGACTCACATACCATGCTCACGCTTAAGGCTAGCCTGTTACCTTCTAAAGTCGCGCATTGGTTGACACGATTGGAGCAGGTATGTCAGCAGCAACAAATGCATGCAACATGGCGTGCCCATGCTGGTCATGGTCTCGTGCTCGTAAATCTTACAGGAGATGCTACTACTCTTGTAACAACAACACACGAACTACGTCAGGCAGCGATGGAGCATCAGGGTAGTATGGTGATAACAGAGGCATCACTAGAGCTAATGCCACGCATTGACGTATGGGGACCTGTACCAGCATTGGATGTGATGCGTAACCTGAAAGCGCGTTTTGACCCGCACAACATGTTAAATCCAGGACGATTTGTTGGAGGGTTGTAAGGATTATCTATACCAGAGACTGACATAGAGTATACAAGACAAGAAAGGAGAGCGGACATATTCCTTTCAATCAATGACGATATAGGAATGTTCCGCGCCACACAGCATGAGTACATTGAATGTACATAATGGCAATGGTAGTTCGCCCGAAGAGTCAGGTCCACATGGACTGGTCGAGCTAAAAACAACGACACCTATAAAGCTGGGTCAAGGTTTTTCCGCCTTTGACACCCATCACCCGCCCGATCCCGAGCTGCTCGCGGATTGCGTCCACTGCGGCTTCTGTCTCTCGACCTGTCCAACCTATCTCCTTTGGGGCGAGGAGATGGACTCGCCGCGAGGTCGTATTCAACTGATGAAAATGGGGTCTGAGGGTGAAATAGGCATAACGAATGCATTCGCTACGCATATCGACCGTTGTCTCGGTTGCATGGCATGTGTGACCGCATGCCCATCGGGTGTACAATACAACAAATTAATTGAGGCTACACGGCCTCAAATTGAACGCAATCATCACCGTTCAATCTGGGATCGCCTGTTTCGCTCACTTATCTTTAGCCTTTTCCCCTACCCTTCACGTCTGCGCATGATGACGCCATTTCTCTGGCTTTATCAGAAGAGTGGGACGAAATGCTTACTAGAAACGCCAGCTGCCAAGCGGCTCATACCTGCGCGTCTTTTAGGCATGGCGTCTATTCTGCCGCCTATTCGTCTCAATTCTCTTCTATCACGTCCTAAGGCGTTCAACCGAGCCGAACAAACAAAGCGACGACGTGTGGGACTACTCATTGGCTGTATTCAGCGCGTGTTTTTTGATGATGTGAACGCGGCAACAATTCGCGTTTTGACTGCTGAAGGCTGCGATGTTGTTATTCCACCAACGCAGGGCTGCTGTGGTGCCCTCAGCATCCATTCTGGACGTGAGGATGAGGGACTACGCTATGCACGCGGTCTGATCGACACGTTTGAAGCCTATGGTCTGGATACGGTTGTTGTTAACGTAGCGGGATGTGGCTCTAGTCTTAAAGAATATGGCTACCTCTTACGTGACGATCCAGAATATGCGGAGCGGGCAAAGGCATTTTCGGCCTCGGTGCGCGATATCTCAGAGCTACTCGCGGAACTCACACCGATTGCACCACGCCATCCCATTAATCTGCGTGTAGCCTATCATGACGCCTGCCATCTTGCTCATGCACAAGGTGTTCGTCGTCAGCCACGCGAGGTGCTACGTGCCATTCCAGGAATTGAGTTGACAGACATTCCCGAAGCTGAAATTTGCTGTGGCAGTGCGGGTACATACAACTTATTGGAGCCTGAACCTGCGAATCAGCTAGGCGAACGCAAAGCGCGCAACATTTTAAGCATGCAACCTGACATGATTGCTACAGCTAACCCTGGCTGCCTCTTGCAAATCAAGTCATCATTGCAGCGTCTCGGAACACCAATACCATCGCTCCATCCTGTACAATTAGTTGACGCCTCCATTCGCGGAGTAATGCCTCCGGGAGTAGTGCAAAAGGAAGTACACGTATAGGCCTTCCTTCGAAGCGCGAATAACGGCATAAGTGGGAGGAGTAGAAATTTCTACTCCTCCCACTTATGCCGTTATTCGCGCTGTAAAACTACTAGTGTGGAATCATCCACGGAATGAGATACTGCTGCGCCATCGCGAGCAGACCCATGAGAGATACGAGAATGATACTGTGGATAAAGGTTCGACGAATGACTAACCCCTCTTTGCCAACGAGTGTCGTGGTTGAAACACCAGTTGTCACATTTTGAGGTGAAATCATCTTACTCATAACCGCGCCTGTTGAATTTGTACTTGCCATCAGGACAGGGCTAAGATTGAGTTTACGCGCAGCCACAACTTGCAGGTTGCCGAAGAGCGCATTACTTGAGGTGTCACTACCACTCAGGAAACAGGCAATCCAACCCAGGAAGGCCGAGAAGAATGGAAACACCGCTCCAACTGATGAAATAGCAAGGCCAAGCGTATACGCGATACCTGAATAGTTGTAGAGGTAAGCCAGCCCAATAATCAGCATAACCGTGAGAATGGCGAAACGCAGCTGTATCCAGGTGTCGGCCAATGCAAGAAAGAAGGTACGCAGACCGGCACGCAGAATGAGGGACAGGAGAATAACGGCGACAAGAATGGCCGTGCCTGTTCCCAGTGGCTGGAATGTATAAAGAGCTGCGTAGGGCTTGTTATATAACGTGAGAAAGACGGCATTATTCAGACCAGGCCATTTGATCACAGACTGGCCAATCGTGGGTATCAGGAAACCTGCCTTTGTCCCATTAGGCCATTTAATGGTCCAGAGGATCACAACAACACTTACAAGTACCCATGGCAACCATGCATAAAACCCCTCCATCGCTGTAGGTTTACCGTTGCCTTCGGAAAGGTTCGCCGCCCCTGGAACAGAAACACCTTCTTCGTCGATTGAGGATGCGTGCACAGTAACGGCACTAACATCGGCAAATTCGGCGCGATACTGCTCACTATCACGAGGTTTGTAAACCTGCACAAAGAGAATTATGCAGATGAGCGAGACGAGCGCAGCTAGCACGTCCGGTAACTCTGGACCGATGAAGTTTGAGACAAAAAATTGCGTGAGCGCGAAAGAGCCACCCGCAACAAGGGCAACAGGCCAGATAGTACGTAAACTGCGAGGACCCATAAACACTGCCATAGCGTAGAACGGCAGAATGAAAGCGAAGAATGGAAGTTGCCGCCCAATCATGGCCGAGAGCAATGGTGCTTTCAGGCTCGTTACCGCGGCTAAGGTAGTAACAGGAACGCCCAACGCGCCAAAGGCAACCGGGGCAGTATCAAACACAAGCGTGATCGCTAATGCATCTAACACGGGGAAACCAAGACCAATGAGTAAAGCACTTCCGATAGCAACGGGTGTTCCAAAACCCGCAATACCCTCCATGAGCGCCCCAAAACTGAAACCAATAATCAGCAGGAGAATACGTCTATCGGCGGGAACATTATGAATCATCCAACGGCGGAAGAGATCAAACTTGCCCGTACGAACAGCAATGTTGTACAACCACATCGCGTTCCAGACAATCCACATAACGGGGAGTAGCGCGAAAACGATACCGTTCAACACTGAACTAGCAGCCAGGTTTATTGGCATGCCCCACACAAATATGGCTATTAGAAGTGCTATAACTAGCCCGACAAGAGCCGCTTCCCATGCAGGACGCCTGACAACACCAAGCAGAACGAGGACAACAATGATAGGCACGAAGCCAACCAGGAAGGAAAGAAACAAGTTGTTAGCAACTGGGATAAGTAACTGGTGAAACATCGACATTGCCTCCGTATCATCACTAATGATACATTAAGTAGGACGCTACACGAAACTGCCCCAATGCAGTTGAGAGCCGATGCGAATTATATACACTATTCCACTTTGTCACAACCACATACACAACCTTGTGCTTAAAACCTCCTCCTTTCCTTCCACAAACATTTTCAACTTATGTCAAAACAATCACGAGTAGATGTAAAGCCACTCGTGTCTCTATCAAATTTTCGCTTTGTGGAATATAATAAATCACCTAACGAAAAGTATAGATTACACTTCCGCGTCTGTCAAGAGTAATAGTATGGCTTGACAAGCGTAAAAATATATGGCATATTCCAATATAAGGAAAATTATTTTTCTACCAATGGAAAATGGAGCAAAAAAGATGGCAGAGACAATTGGTTTCATAGGTCTTGGTATCATGGGGAAGCCCATGGCACACAACCTTCTGAAAGCTGGCTACTCACTCATTGTACAGAACCGTCACCAGGAAGTAACCGACGAACTCGTGGCGAAGGGCGCACATGCCGCTGAGCACCCTCAAGAAGTTGCTGCACAGAGCCAGATTGTGATCACCATGCTACCTGACTCGCCACAGGTAGAAGAGGTTGTTGTTGGTCCTAACGGCGTGCTTGCAGGTGCGCATGAAGGGCTAGTAGTGATCGATATGAGTACTATTTCAGCGGTTGTGACCAAGCAAATAGCGACACAACTTGCTAAACATGGTGTGGCGATGCTAGATGCACCTGTGAGTGGTGGTGATAAGGGCGCGATTGCAGGAACGCTCTCTATTATGGTTGGTGGTGATGCAGACGTGTTTGCACGTTGCCTTCCGATTCTTCAGGCGATGGGGAAAACTATTGTTCACGTAGGTGAGAACGGCGCAGGACAGGTTGTTAAGTCGTGTAACCAGATTGTTGTCGCACTCACGATTGAGGCTGTAAGCGAAGCTCTCGTCCTCGGCTCGAAAGCAGGCGTTGACCCAACAAAAATACTACAGGTCCTGAGTGGTGGACTGGCAGCAAACAAAGTTATGGAGTTACGCGGCGAAGGGATGCGCACTCATAACTTCACACCAGGGTTTCGCATTCGTTTGCATCATAAAGACCTCGGCATCGCGTTGGGAGCAGGCAAAGCTTATGGTGTTCCTCTGCCAGTAACGGCTCTCGTCGATCAGATGCTATCTGCCTTGGAGGTCGGTGGGCGTGGCGACCTCGATCATTCCGCCCTGCTCACCTATATAGAGGACCTAGCGCACCATTCAATTGAACAAGGGTAAGTGCGGTGATGCGCAGGGATGGACGGGAATAGTACGTGCATGATGCCTTGGGCACGTACTTACACTTGTTCATCTTTCATCATAATACATTGTTGTTTTGACCAGTGAAAGGACATTTCATTATGGCACGCATGTCTGCTACTGATGCAGCCGTTCAAGTGATGCTGGACGAAGGTGTAGAGCTTGTCTTTGGCATTCCAGGGGCCGCTATTCTTCCTCTTTACAAATCACTTCTGAAATCTGGCAAAATCCGTCATTTCAGTGTGCGACACGAAGAAGGTGGCACACATGCAGCAGACGGCTATGCACGGGCCACAGGAAAAGTTGGCGTCATGTTGGGTACATCGGGACCGGCTGGCACAAATATGATTACGGGTTTATATACAGCAACCGCTGATTCGATTCCGATCATCTGTATCACAGGTCAGGCACCGACAGCTGTGCAGCATAAAGAAGCGTTTCAGGCTGTAGACATCGTTGGCTGTGCAACACCCGTTACCAAATGGAGCGTGATGGTGAAAGAGCCGTCGCAGATGCCGTGGGTCTTTCGTGAAGCATTCCGTATCGCTCAAGATGGGCGTCCTGGTGCGGTACTGATAGACCTTCCACTTGATGTACAACGTGGTATGGTTGAATATGACGCAGCACTCACCGCTCCATTGCAGCGTATAAAACCTACTCCCTCGATTGCAGCAATTGACCGCGCCCTCGATATGTTGCTAGCCGCAGAACGTCCCTTACTTATGCTGGGTGGCGGCGTCATTGGTGCCAATGCAACAGAAGAGTTCAAAGCGCTTGCTGAACATCTGAACATTCCAGTCACGATTACCTTAATGGGCAAAGGCGGCTTCCCGGAGGATCATCCACTCTATGCAGGAATTGCGGGTATTCAGACGCAGACACGTTATGGCAACCAAATTTTCCTCGAATCCGATCTCGTCCTTGCCGTTGGTGCGCGTTTCGCCGACCGTCATACTGGTGACCTCAAAGTGTATCGTGGAGAGCGTAAGTTTATCCAAATCGACATCGACTCAAAGCAGATTGGACGCGTGTTTGAGCCTGATCTTGGTATTGTGTCAGACGCGAAGTTTGCTCTGCAAGCATTATTAGAACGAGCGCATGCTAGATCGCCGAAATTTGCAACACAATGGGCCGAACGCGTTACAGAACTACGTGAAACATTAGAACGACGCATGGATTTCGATGAGACACCAATCAAGCCGCCAAGAGTTTTCAAAGAAATCAACGAGTACTTTGACCGTGACACGATATTTGTCACCGCTATTGGTCTTTATCAAATCTGGTCGGGTCAGTTCCAGCATAGCTATCAGCCGCGTCACTACATGGTCTGTGGGCAAGCAGGACCGCTCGGCTGGGAAATCTCCGCGTGCACTGGCGTAAAGCTAGGCCGACCTGATAAACTGGTAGTTGGAGTCGTTGGTGACTACTCCTTCCAATTCCTGGTTGAAGAGGTTGCCGTCGCCGTGCAATATCGCGTTCCCTTCGTCATTGTGATGATTAATAATGGCTACATGGGCCTTATCCGTCAATCCGAGTTACCATATGAGATGAATTATGCCGTTGATCTTGCATACACTGATGGCAACGACGATGGGCAGTTGGACGAGATGGAGCTTGGTATGGACCATGTGAAGGTGATGGAGGCAATGGGCGGTCTGGGTCGAAGAGTTGAACGACCAGAGGATATTCGTCCTGCCTTAGAATGGGCGACACGAACATCGAGTGAGCGAAGAATTCCTGTTCTCGTTGAGGTAATGGTCGAGCGTGAAGCAAATGCCGCGATGGGACCAGCGATCAATGCAGTCAAAGAATTTGAGCCGCTTCCTGAACTCAAAAGCGTTGTTGCAACACACGCATAAAGAGCATGTAGGAGTCTAATTCTATTACACTCTCTGCGCATTACACCATTTAGCCACGAAGGTGTAATAGAATTAGACTCCTACATTTGTATAACCATATTTGATTGTCGGTATCTAGTAGAGGAGAACGTTTTTCCAGGGAGGTATATCCATGCGTGTTGTCATCGCGCCGCAAGCATTAAAAGGAAGCCTCACCGCAGAGGAGGTTGGACAGGCAATTGCTTTGGGAGTACAAGCAGTCTATCCACAAGCAGAAGCTGTTATCGTGCCCGTCGCCGATGGTGGCGAAGGAACGGTACAGGCATTAGTCGATGCAACACACGGTGAACTTGTGTGGGAGACGGTTACGGGACCACTAAGTACTCCTGTATCAGCATTCTTTGGTATTTTGGGGGATGGCAAAACCGCAGCAATCGAAATGGCTGCTTGTGCTGGCCTACCACTTGTCCCACATGACCAGCGCGATCCTCGCATCACCACAACGTATGGTGTCGGCCAGTTACTCCTTGCAGCAGTTGAACGTGGCTGTCGTCACTTCATACTCGGTATTGGAGGAAGTGCAACAAACGATGGGGGAGCAGGTATGGTGCAAGCGTTGGGAGGGTCACTACTTACCGAGCAAGGAACAGAGATTGTACGAGGCGGAGCGGCATTGGCAACTCTTTCGCATATCTCAATTGAGCACATTGACTCCCGCTTGCAAGAATGCGTGATTGAGGTCGCTTGTGACGTGAATAATCCTCTTTGTGGACCAATGGGTGCATCGGCGGTTTATGGTCCTCAAAAGGGGGCAACGCCAGAAATGGTTAAAGAACTTGACGCAGCTCTAGATCATTATGCACAGATTATCGAACGCGACCTCGGCAATGCGGTACGCGATATTCCGGGGGCAGGCGCTGCTGGTGGGTTAGGAGCAGGTTTGCTTGCATTTCTTCATGCTACTTTACGACCAGGGGCACAACTTGTCTTAGAAGCAGTTAACCTTGAAGAAGCTATCCGTACGGCAGACCTGATGATTACAGCCGAGGGACAAATTGATGAGCAAACGGCATATGGCAAGAGCGTAGGCGCTGTAGCAACTCTTGCAAAACACTATGGTCTGCCTGTGTTGGCACTAGCTGGTGGACTAGGAAACAACTATCAAAAAGTCTACGATCTTGGTATTGACGGCATCGCGGTACTACCTTCTGGCCCAATGACACTTCCCTACGCAATGGAGCATGCAGCAGCACTGACAACGGATGCTACAGAGCGTATGTTACGTGTACTTGGCCTCAATGTAAAACTCTAGGGGCGTGACTATCTTTCTATGAATGTGCTATACTCTTATTGTAGTTTTTCACATTATGGAAAGTGGATAGGCATGCAGGACATATCAGGTGAAAAAGCAGAAAACACATCAATGAATGGAGTGCAGTCGATTGAACGTGCCTTCGATTTGTTGGAGTGTTTGGCTCGCTCGGCAAATTGGGTGGGGATAAGTGAGTTAAGTATTGCTACTGGTCAACCCGTCGCAACGGTACACAGACTTCTCAAGACACTTATAGCTCGTGAATATGTGATACGCGATAGCCGCACACGCCGCTACTCGCTTGGACCTGCCTTCCACACATTGCTCAACACAACACTTCATACGCCTAATTGGAATGAGCTTGCGACACCCTTCTTGCGAGAGCTTGTCGAAATTAGCGGCGAGACCGCGAACCTTGCCATTATGGAGCGAGATAAAGCAGTTTACGTTGCTCAAGTGCAGTCTTCACGTATGGTGCGCATGTTCACTGAGCTAGGGAATAGAGTTCCTTTACATAACACAGGGTGCGGCAAGGTATTGTTGGCATTTCAGCCAGAAAGCGTTGCCAATACAATTATCGCAGGAACAGGCTTAGCACCATACACGGAGAAAACCATTACTCACCCCAACCAGTTCCGTCAGGAGTTAGCACGCATTCGCACCAACGGTTATGCCATTGACAATGGTGAACAAGAAGAGGGTGTCCGTTGCATTTCTGTTCCAGTATACGGCAAAGGGAATAAAGTTGTAGCAGCAATAAGCATTTCTGGCCCTGCCAGCAGGCTTGATAGTTCAATAACGTCTTCGTTAGTGCCACAGCTAAAACGTGTCAGCCACGACCTGTCAACGAGGTTGACAGTCTCAGCGCAAGGTCTTTAAGGGATGTGAACCCTCAACTTCATCATAGGCTTGTTATCGTAAAAAAGGAGCAACTCTTTTTGCTCCTTGCTCTATCTTGTACTCTTTTCACCCCCAAATAATCAATGCCGATATTTTCCCATTATGCGTTGAAGCTCGTCTAATGGTAACGCATGGGCAGTTCGGCCTTTCCAACCAACCATCGTTTCGGCTGCTGTCAGTGCGTTCAAAATAGCCTCTTCTACAGCTTCCGCAACACCTTCAAAGAAGATATCAAGGTGATCGTGCGGCAACATCTTTAACTCGAACGGCACGGTAGCGGGAGCGGGTACATGGTTTCCTGTAGCGAAGGCCAGGAAGAGATCGCCGCTGCCGTTGTTGCCTATACTACCCACACGTGCTAGCCCTACCGTTGCACGTTTCGCAAGTCGTTTGCACTGCACAGGCAAAAGTGGCGCATCGGTTGCGATTACGACAATTATTGAGCCGTCATGCGTCTTTTCGAGCCAGGGACTTGGCACTCGTTCAAACCCAAGTTCGCGTCCAACAGGAACACCATCTACGCGTAGTAGGGAGCGAGACCCATAGTTTGTCTGTACAAGCACACCAATAGTATAAGAACCACCAGGTGGCTTCACCAGTCGGGATGCTGTGCCAATGCCGCCCTTAAATTCATGACAGATCATCCCTGTCCCACCTCCTACATTACCTTCCGCGACAAGCCCACTTTTTACGGCAGCCAGGGCTTCAAAAGCATGTTCCTTCGTGACGTGAAATGCAGCAATATTGTTGAGTCAGCCGTCCCATGTCTCAGCCGCAATAGGTAAGGAACCATCCCAACTTCCTGCAATTGAAGGAAGTATGCCGCTCTGTTTTCCTCGCTCTGTAGGATAGGCCGCGATTGCATCACGCACCACTCCAACGGCGTTCGTATTGGTGATGCCAATAGGTGTGTGTATTATACCGGCCTCTTCTACCCACGACAAACCTGTCATTTCACCACAGCCATTAAACGAGAAGGCGCCCGCAAAGGCGTTATCCGCCCAGATATCTCCATTCCGCGGCATAATCATGGTCACGCCCGTACGTGCCACATCAGGAGTATCATGCATGATGGTGTAGTGGCCGACAAGCACTCCTGGCACATCGGTAATGGCATTGTAGGGTCCAGTAGCAAGGTGTCCAATAGCAATGCCGAGATCGCGAAGTCGTACCCGCATTATGTGTTGCCTCCTCTCTCTGACATGACCCATTCTTTCTTTAAGAAGGACTCAGAAAAATTGTACGAGTAATGTCCAGTCACGTTTGTTCACACTGTTCTTTGCTCCAATATGATATCATTACTACAGATATGTCGATTAACGATCTGTTGACAGATAAACAGAGCTAAGCGAGTATGCCTATACATCAACTACAATTCAGCATGCAGACTTGATTGTCCTGAACTTCGTTTTCAGAGCCTTTCTTACGATAAAAGGAAGGATTAATAGAAGATGAACATGCAGAATGAACGCATAAAGTTGGGTTTTCTCTGTCTTCTGCTGTTCCTGATGTTGGGAATTCTTGCAATAACCACTGTACATACGTTTCAAGCAATACAAATTTTCCAACGTCAGAAACATGCTCTTGCAACTGAAGATGTGCATGCCATTCGCTCCTGGATGACCATTCACACAATTTCTCACATCTATCATGTTCCCGAAGGCTATCTTTATCATACTCTAAATGTTAATACTGCTAATCGACTACACCATGCAACACTTGATGAAATCGCAAAAAGTAAAAAACAACCTGTAGATCACGTTATACAGATGGTTCAACATGCGGTATTAACGTATCGTAAAGAACACTCGAAACCCAGGATTTTCACTCCAAAGCAGACAGTACCATTCGTGCTCCGTCCTCTTCACAAGTATGCTAGTATAGACAAAATCGGTAACAATAAGTAGTGATGATACGTACATGATAAAAAGATATATCTTGATGTAATATGAATATTTAGTGATATTAGAAAATATGAAAAAAGGTAATCTATTCTCAGCTACTCAACGTAGTAAAGGTCAAGAAGACAGAATGGAGCGTCCACTATGACCTGTACGGAATTCGAAGAACTTTCGGGTGCGTATGTACTTGATGCTGTTACACCCGAAGAACGGAAGGCAGCGGAGGCACATCTCGCTCAATGTCCACGTTGCACGCAACTTGTTAAAGAACTACGCTCAACAGTAGAACTTCTGCCGCTTTCCCTGGCACCGATGGCTCCCCCACCTCAACTTAAAGGACGTATTTTGTCTGCGGTACAAGCCGCTGCCACAACGTCTTCTCAGTCGAAACAAAATATAGGTGTTATGCGTCCTTTACAGACATTTCCATCTATACCGCCAATGCAGCAGAGACAACCCGCACCACCCATGCGCCGCTCTGCTACCCAACGCTGGGCAATGCCACTTCTAGCGGCGGCAGCGGTCTTGTTCTTACTGCTCTCAGGAGGTCTTGCCACCTGGAATGTCTCGCTACAGCGTGAAGTTTCAATACTACGAGCAAACACAGTAACAACAACAACATATGCTATCAAGGGTACCGCGAGTGCGCCTGGGGTGAATGGAGAAGCGGTCTACTTTTCAAGCCCTAGTACGAACAACACGGTAATGATTTTACATAATTTGCCCAACTTAACAGGACAGCAAGTCTACCAGGGCTGGGAGATTCAGGGAAAGCAAACAAAAAGCGTAGGTTTGCTCAACGTGCAATCTGATGGCACCGCTACTATTAGCATTGCTGGTGATGTTAAAGGCAATGATGCTGTTGCCGTGAGTATAGAAAATGGACCAACGGCGACACCAAACGCGCCTAAGGGCAAAGTGGTAGCCGTTGGAAAAGTCAGTTAAGTTTTCCAATAAAAAAGTGTGCTATAGAAAAACTATAGCACACTTTTTTATTGGAGAGAAATTATGCACGCATACGTCGCTTGACCACGAAGAGCAACGCATAGAATGCAACCGTGCTTAAAAGGGATACACCCAGAATAAGCCACATATTATGTACGAGTGTACCAAGGATACGGGTATCCACTACATTGCTGATACTGTTGCTAGTAGTACAATTCGAGACCCACCCGCCTCCTGTATGCTGTGTTCTAGGGGCGGGAGTAGCAGTGGGATGCATCGGTGCATACGTAGGTGAGGGAATTATCGGCGTCCCTGGAGTAATAGGTCCACCGCCATCGTTACGCTTTGCAGAAATGTTTGGCTTTGATGTGCTACTGGCATGAGGTGTTGGCGTAACGCCTGGAGTAGTTCCTGGAGTGGGGGACGCGGTTTGAAATACCATAACATCTGCATTGTATGCAGATGGCTGATAGGTAGCCCCTGTGGATGCTGAGTTACATGATGATGTAGATTTAGATTTAGCAATTGATTTCGGTTGTGTCCCAACAACTACACTTATGGTAGGAGTCAAATTCGGTACTACGGTATCCCCAAATGTGGGGACAGTAGGATTCACATTACTACTACCTATCGAGGCTTTCTGGTTCTGGGGCTGCGACTCTGCTGGTCTGCCCATTATAACAAAAAGTAGGGATATACTGATACACATAACAAAAAAAGTAAGTATAGCTTGTATGCCTCTTTTTCTGCGATCCTGGTTCCACAATGCCATAAGTGTGTCTATCATCGTCTTCTCCTATCCTATCCTTTCCCCAATACACACTATACATATATTGTTTGCAGATGCTTACTACGCTATATCACGCTCCTACGACCATTCTTGGATGCTGTCACAGTGTGCCTTTCTTATTCGACAACCTCCATCTCAGCATGGTTCAGCATTGAGAGGGAGAGCGTTTCAACGTCAGCAAGTTCAATGGCGGGCTTGATTGGTCGCATTGCTGCCATCTGCCTACTATAAGCTGCATATCTTGGCTGTGTTGTTCTTGTAGAGTGTACATAGGTGTGTCGTTGTGCAAGTTCGTTCATTGATTGCTGTGCAGTCAGCACGTTGTTTTGAACAGACTGACGCTGGAACTGGCGCAGTATACCATCTAAGTACATGGCACATTCGAGCGGACGACTCATCTCAAGCACATGTCGTTGTGTCCAGTGATCAGCAGAAAATACGATAGCATTACGCAAACGTGACACATGCGTCAGTTGTGCATAATCCAGTATAAGCTGCCCCGTCCGTCCCATATAAATCATACGTTTATTCGTCAAAATAAGCTTGCCATGATCGGTTGCAGCATAAGTAAAGCGCATTTGCTGCTCTCGTGAAGAAACAGGTGTCTCGCTACATAAAGTAGCGTTTATGCAGTAATGCGCAACTTCTTGTACATGCAAACGTAGAGGGACAGAGACAGAGGGTAAGGTAGTAGCCTCTGCATGTTGTGTGCGTTCTTGCAGATCAGAACCATATTTGCGCAACGAGCGATTCGCCTGCGTGAGCTGTTGCTGACGCGTATACACAACATGTTGATCCAGGTCTCGCAACCAGCTAGGAGCCTCAATTGGAGAGGTCTCCGCTTGTGCATGATCTTGCATACTTCTATCATCACTACCAACCACCTCTTCCTGTAGTGCAGGGAAGGAAAGTAGAGATGCAGGTACGACTCCAATTGCTTCAGTCGTCGATGTAACAGATGTAGGTAGTGGTTGCACTGGAGATGCTTCATCCTGACGAGTACGACTCCAATGCAAATGTGAGGTTACACGCTTCGTATCCGAACAGTACGTATCCAGGTATTCGATAACCTTTTTGGCGTCGTCAATTGCAGCAATACCACGCAAGACAACATCTTTTTTACGAAAGCGCAATTCGAGGCGTACTGAGGGAATGTTGATAACAGTACGATAAATGGAGCGTACATGCACCAGATTATCGAGTGAATATATCGTTCCGTCTACATCCAAATGGTCTTGATAGAGCACAAAAGTGCGCTTCCAGCCATAGCTACAGGTTACAAGTGGTTTTTGTTGCATTTATATGTATCCTCCCATCCTCCACAAAGTAGTCATAGTCCATACACAACGTCCCTTCCCGTCCTAAATATGCAGACGATGAGAAAAGAGACGAGTAACGTACATTGATACATCCGTGAATGTAGATTTATGGTATTACGCGTAACGCTTATTTTTTTATCTTGCGGATGAAAAGTTTTCCCATTATCTGCCAAAGGCTGGGCCAGAGACGTTCAGCATCTTGAAGCTCATGAGGATGCGGAAGCTGATATGGAGCGGCCCAACGGTCACGCACAAACAAATCGGTTAGACGCCGAAAAGCACTTGCACCTTGTGGTACCTGGTGTATCAACATATTGCTATACTCGTAAGGCGTTTGCCACACCCTGGGACCCAGACCGACAAAGCGAGCAAGGTAACAGACGCGCCAATACATTCCTGCGATAAAAGTACTATTTGCATAGAGACTACGCCACCAATAGCGGCCGAGGGCGGCAAAAAAGAAGAGGAGCGAAAGTACTAACACAGTCGTCGAGAGCCAAAGTAGCAGCGTGGTGTTCATCGGCAAAGAAGACAAAGTGCTACTTTTTGATGGCGTCGGCTTTTTAGGATGCGTAGGTGGAGGTGTCTTACCAGGAGTAACTGTTACAGATTTGTTTGGCATGGGCGTCACAGTTGGCATCGGTTTTGAACTTTTCACAATGGCAGGTGCGAACCCTGGCGTGGGATCAAAGCTCACCCAGCCATATGTTGGCAGATACGCCTGCACCCAACTATGTGCATCATTCCCCTGCACAGCCCATACATTGTGATGAGTATCGAAGTGACCTTGGCTAAAACCACTTACAACACGCGTGGGAATACCCAATTGTCGCGCCATAATACTCATGGCACTCGCATAGTACGTGCAGTAGCCTTTCCGTGTCTGCAGAAGCCAGTCAACGGCATCAACATTACTGGGGACCGGCGTGTTGTCGAGCGAGTAGGTGAACTGACTCTGGTCACTTAGATGAGCCTCTAGCATTTTAAGTGCGGTATATGTGTCTGTCGCACCACTTGTCCACCGTGTTACAGTTTGTTGTTCATTTGTAGAAAGGTCGCTTGGATATTGTGTATAAAGTGTTTTCAAAGCACCATAGTTGCTGTGTTGATCCCAAAAGTCGGTATTATCGGCGGGCAACGGCACATCTTTGTAATACGCTGAGTCCTGTGCCACGTGGGGTGGTTCAACTGAGACAGTTTGGTAGCGTTCTCCAACGGTCAATGGGCTAACCTGCGTCCATGTACTCGTTGTCTCACCTGTCGTATTATCTGATGTTCCATCAGTGTAAACCATTGTAGCAACGTCGAAACTCGTTGGTTGAGCAGGACCAAAGATATAGTGCTTCGTGCTTTCTGGCGGTTGTACAATGGTAACGGTTGTATTTACTTGAACTCCATCATTGCGCACCACATCTACAGGAAGTGGAATGTTCGGCCCATAAGGATGGTTATAAGCAGTGCTCAACGTTGAAGACCATGTATGCCCATCGAACATATTGTAGGTAAAACCTTCGAGATAGCTGGGACCATGAGTAGAGCTAGTATAATAAAGGACCTCGCCAGTAGGCAAATGCACACTGCCAGCAATTGTGAGTTTGTCACCAAAAAAGCTTGTTGGTGGTTGATATATTTGAGTAATTGAGCCAGGGTTTTGTAACGAAATATGCCCATTGAGAACATTTGTCCAGACATTCCCCAGGCTATCCCACAATACCTTGCCGCTTTGTGCCTGATTTACAACTGGCAAAAGTGGACTTAGCAGGATTACAGCAAGTGTCAGCACCGAGGCAACTTGCATACAGCGCGCCGTAATACTCCGCATCCAGGAATGATCAGTGTAAAGACCTTCACGCCTCCATTGTAAAATCTGTGTGGTCAGGTGTGTACGTGCAATCAACAAAAGTAACGCGCAAAGGAGCACAACGAATAGCAACAACAGGTCTTGTTTTACATAATTAAGATTGACCAGCATAATGGAGCAATAGACGAATGCGACCAGCCAGGGTAGGTGTGCGCGATAAATCAACCAACTTCCAAAGTAGCCCAGAAAGAAACTAAGAAACGAGAGATAGAAGAAAAAAACCATCTCCTCGCCATTCGGCATCATTGTGGCTCCAAAGCCACCGATAATAACTGTACGTAAATCTCCCAACAAGAGCAGCCAGGAAACGTGAAACACGATAAAGCTGGTAAGCCAGATTGAGAGCCAGTGCCCAAGCAGGCAAGCCCCAAGATGTAAGAGCGATTGTGGCATACGTGGCGTCTTAGCAACAACAAGCCCTGTAAGCAGACCAACAGCCGGACTCCACAACAACATGACGCTGTGGTCGACCCAATCAGCAGCAATCACAGAAAGCGTCACACTATATACAGCGATAGCAAGCAAGACCAGTACGAACCAGCCTTCCGCAGGAGTTATACCGCGTTGGGTGAGTGCCGAAGGTGGCTCTGTATTGTGGAACGTCGATTTATTTATAGGGTAGGAAGAAGGTTGTCTACCTTCATGGTTAGATAAACGGTTGGGATCAGCAACACTCGACCTCATCAAACACTCCTCTAGTGCAACAACCACATTGTACTTGTAGTATATCTCTTCTTGCATAAAAAAACACGCTCTATGCTCAGGATTAGGACAAATCTCTGTATGATGCGATACACTAAAGTCCTATTTTTTCTCTTACCAAAGAACAATAGCAACAAATTAGATGCAAGAACAAGGTTCGACTCACGTTCGATCACGACATGTACTCATAAGAACCGTGTGCGCTCTATCCGTTTCTAAGAGTAATTTTGTGGCGTCGGCAGTAATTGTAACCATTCCAACTGGAAGCATGAAACTAGACGTTGAGGATACATATGGAAGGTCGACGGCAAGAGTTCGCGCGGCCAGTGAAGGAATTTCTGGTGTTTTAACAGCTAATATGACATGTTGCAATTTGGGCACCTTTGTGTTGAATGCTACAGTCATCGTTGAGGATGCGGCATCGTTAGCGTGATTTTCGATTGTGATGAACAACATGCCCACGATAAATTCTCTATGACATGAGATGGGTACCAAATCTGTTGGTCCCTGTGAATGTTGCCATGCACAACTACTACATAGCAGAGTTACTAAAAGAGCAAGACATAGCCACCTATATCTCAGCATGTGTCGTCGTTTCCGTTCTTTTCTCTTTGGTTTCATCTTTAACATAGAAGATTTTTCTTGGTAAAGCAAAACCTGGTGAATTTAGCAACAATATAGCTCCTAACAGGAGGCTACCCCATATAACCAGGGTCAGTAGAGGATCGAAGGGAATATGTATACGCATATAATCTATATTGCTATAAGCACCTACGGTGGTAATAGCGAGCGCATAAAGACTCAGTAGGACTACAGCTCCCATCATCTGTACGGTGTGCATCTTTCGTGTTCTATGCCAACAAAGTAGCACAAGCCAAAGCAGAGAACACAGGGGAAACAATACGTTTCCCCTATAGAGAAAGCGAAAGGCTGATTGTAATTGGAGAAGCCATTTACCCTGTGGGCCATTTGCATCAATAGAGGACTCAGTGTAGAAGACGGTTAGTGATGAAAGAGAGGTAGGTAAAGATTTGAGCGCAAACTCTCCAGGATGGCGCTCAATGATTGAGTGTGCATATTTACCAGAGAGTGTAGCATAGTTGTGAATAAGAGATGGCTGCTGGTCAAGAATGGGATAAGGGTCCAAGGTACCTCTTGCCACATAAGAGTCTAAAACCCGACTGATGTCAATATAGTGAGTTGGAGCCTCGTCTTGCATATGATACTGTAGCACCTTTCCTAACTCATTGATATTCTGTATCCACGTCAGCCCCGGAAAGTGGTTTTGTGTTGTATTTATGTAGACGTAGCCACCAAGAATGGAATAGAGGAGAGCAATAGAAAGCACCGCGTGCAGTATCAGAGAGCGTGCCTTACCTCGCCAAGCGGCGACAAGCAACAAATAAGCAAACAAAGGTATCGGTAGAAAAATCCATTCAGGTCGACTCATAAAAAGGAGCAGTGTAAATAACGTCACAAGCCAAAGAGTACGAGCGCGTAGTGTATGCAAAAAATAAACCACCGCTAGAGCCAGCGTAACACATAGCCAGAGCGCCAGAGCTTCTGACAGAATTGGTTTGACATAGGATATGAGTGTGACATTCGGTCCCACAAGCAAGCTGACAAGAAATGCCGTCCATGCTCGTCGTAATACCAGTGCTGTAAGCATGTAAAATTCAAGAGTTGCTAGTACAAAAAGAACAGCATGTACTACGCTTAGCGCGGCCAAATTCCCTTGTCCCATAAACGCATAAATAAGTACAATCAGAAGAGGATATCCTGGAAGACGCCAAAAATTGACCAGTTGCCCATGCGTTTGAAAACGCTCGACCACATAAAGATAGCTCCAGGTATCGTTAAATGGCTCAACTTGTGGGTGATTGAGATAATAGGTCACGACTACCCATACTGTAATCAGGACAAGAAGTGTAGCAAAGCCAATATACTCGAGGATATGCTGCCGATCTTTGGTTCGCCAGCCTCTAGCAGAATACATCCAATGACGAAGCGATGACACCGCCAAAGCAGCAGGATGAGGTTGCCTAAATGGTGTAGTAGAGCTTACTTCTGCCTCCCTGTGAGATAGGCTATGCATCAGTGGACCTCCAAAATAGCAGCATATTGGCTAGAATAAACTCAAAAATTCCAAAAGATATCCTCATAGTTGGCTTGGTTAGAATTGTTTAATTGGAGAAATCCTGACGTATCACTTGAATTAAGACGACTGTTGCGCGTTAATGGTAACGAGTCGTAGCTCATTTAAGGTCGAGTAAGAAAATTCTACAAGATCAGATTATGCAAAATTTCTATTATCCTTGACAAATTAGCACACTTTATTTGCAGAAACGCCAAACATGAGACACAAATGTCTTCCTTGCACGCAGGGCAAGAAACGTTTTGTGTCTCGTTGCTAAACTTTTTAACCGATTAGGCAAGATGAACGTTTTGTGCAAAGTGAATAACTGCCTCTGTTGGTTTACGCAGCCAGTACCGAATAAGCGTCACTATCCCTGCTGCTATCAATCCATCAAGCGCTCCACCTATAATATCGCCTGGATAGTGAACACCTACAAACACGCGTGCAACTCCAATGCTGCATGAAATAATTAGAGCAACAATCATCAGCAGAAGCGGGCTGACAAGAGAGACAACGTTACTATTGGATTTTTGCGCGGTACGCTTGCGCCACGTAGAAAAGAAGACGGGTGGAAGCATGAAAAGAAGCATTCCTACCACCGCAAATGACCATGCTGCATGATCACTTGGAAAAGAATCGTCGGCGGGATGAGTGACAAGCAGATGAACATGATGCGAGATGAACGGACGCGGCTCAAAAATGAAGTGTTCAAGAGTAAGATTGAAGGCATAGGCAAGAATGCATGCAACTCCGATCCAAAGCACGACTGCCCGACACTCCGAAATAACTTCGACCTCTCCCACACGCAAAGGGCGTTTGCGCCATGAAAGAGGACGGCCCCATAGCGCAAGCATCAGTAACGGCCAGAAGAAAATGAGCAGGTTGGCACAGAAAATCATGAGCGCATCAAGCAAAGGAGTATGTCCTGCATGAGTATTGATAGCGCGAAAGAGTTGGTAGTTGAGTTGTATAAACGTAGACATAGTAAATGTTCCTTTCATATGTATGCAATTGGAAGAGGTCTTGCCAAAAGCGCACATTTCCTTTATGGTGTCTCCTATTATAGCAATCATAGATGAGATGAATATGAGAAAAGCTCATCCACTGACAAAATCGTGGTTCTCATGGCTCACTCATAGAAGGATACTCATACTAGAAGATAGCAGTTGTGGTGTCTTTGTCAAGGCAAAGACAAGGAGGACTTTCATGCGCCTGTTAGTGGTTGAAGATCATCCAGTGCTTGGACCTGATGTAAAAAAAGGGCTGGAGCAGTGCCATTATCTCGTAGACCTCGTAAGCGATGGAGAAACTGCACTCGAGCGTGAAAGAGACGTATCCTATGATCTCATCATTCTAGATATTCTGCTACCCGGACTGGATGGTCGAGCGGTATGCCAACGTCTGCGTGAGACGCATCAGCACGTGCCTATTCTATTCCTCACAGCACTGGGAACAGTCGAGGACCGTGTACAAGGACTTGACCTGGGCGCAGACGATTATCTCACGAAACCGTTCGACTTTCGGGAATTAGAAGCGCGTGTGCGAGCCTTGCTGCGGCGCGATGGAACACCGAAAACGCCCGTGCTGAGTTTTGCGGATATCACGCTCGATACACGCACGCAAGAAGCTCGACGAGGGAATCGCACGATTGTGCTTTCAAGCAAGGAATACGCACTGCTGCACTTTTTTCTGCGTCACCCTCATGAAATTTTGAGCCGTACCACCATCGCTGAACATGTCTGGGATTATGATGCCGAACAGTTCTCTAATGTAATAGAGGTCTATGTGCGCTATGTACGGAACAAGCTCTGCGCGGCAGGTGAACCCAATGTTATTCAGACAGTGCGGGGGTCTGGCTATCAACTCAAGGAGGCAGAGGCATGATGACACTTCCTCGTCGCATCATTCAGATTGGTATTCGTTGGCAGTTGGTATTCTGGTATACTACTGCCTTTGCTGTACTCCTTTTGCTGACTGGCGCGGTCTTTTATCAGTACCTAGAACGCGCACTGGAAGCGAGTATCGATACTGATTTGCAACTCCGTGCTCAACAGATAGCCGGGGGCATTGTGAGTAAGGATGGTACAGTCACTGTGCAGAATGTGACTGGTGGTCTTCCTGGCTTTGACTCTCAAATGAACGCTTCTCCTGCCAAACCAGGAGATGTGAACTATGGCGTGCTGGTCCGCGTGCTCGATGCACGCGGAAGGGTACTGGGCGAAACACCTGCCTTCAGCATGGTACAGGTTCCTACCGCGAGTGTCACGCGCCCTTTAGAGGGGCAACCGTGGCAAGGAACGGTCCTCTCGACAAACGATCAAGAAGTGCGGCTTTATAGCCGGACACTTTCCGAACAAGGTAGAAAAGTAGCCGTGATTCAGGTGGGCGAGTCACTTTCCGGATTGCACACCCTGTTACATGCACTAGTCGGAGTACTCCTGGTCGTAGGGATGCTGGTTTTGCTCATCTGTGCGGCAGGAAGTTACTGGTTAGCAGCTCGCTCCTTCGCTCCAATCCGTCGCTTAGCCGAGACAGCTCGACACATCAAAGCAGACGATCTTCATCAACGAGTACCAGTGCCGCAGGCTCATGACGAGCTTCAATATCTGGCATTGACACTTAACGACATGCTCGACTCGCTCGATCAGGCATTTAGCCGTCAGCGTCGTTTTGTGGCGGATGCCTCTCATGAATTACGTACTCCGGTGGCTGTGATACGTAATAAGGCAGGCATTACCTTACTTGGAACACCTACCCTATCTGAAGCGACCAGCGTTCTGCACGAAATTCGGGGAGAAACTGAGCGTTTGAGTCACTTGATTAGCGACTTGCTTACTCTGGCACGAGGAGACGAGGGACAGGCATTGTTTGAGTGCGAACAAGTACAGTTCGATGTCCTGGTAGAAACCGTCGTTGCGATCACAGAGGTTCTCGCAACCGAACGTGGCATTCATCTGGAAGTGCAAGTACGCGAACCCATCACCTTGCAAGGCGATGAAGCAAGGCTCATTCAGGTCGTGATGAATCTACTTGAGAACGCCATTCGCTATACCCACACTGGCGGAAAAGTCTATGTCATGCTTGAGAAGTTACCATCCTCAGTTCGCCTGACAGTTCGTGATACGGGCGTTGGCATTGCACCGGAACATCTTCCACACATCTTTGAACGATTCTACCGAGCTGATCCCTCCCGGAAACAGATAGAAGGCAACGGAAGTGGACTGGGACTCGCAATTGTCGAATGGATTGTCCTCGCACATCACGGCTCAGTCGATGTCACTAGCCAGGTAGGACAGGGTTCTTGTTTTACCATCACCTTGCCTTTGGCTTCGCCGTCACATTCACAGACAAGCACAAAGCCATAACATCCATTGCAAAAATTTGAAATTAGAAAGCAGGTCCATCTTGACGACAGGCTCTTTTACTCCATCACAAGAGCCAACTGTAACGGTTGTGTGCAGTGAACATATCACGCACATCTTACAGGAACTGCGCTCCCTCTTAGCACTGTGACATCACCACGCAAACCGAAAGTATACCACACGTTGTCTTTTAGTTGACGCTAGACCAACTACGTCAGTCATCAATGCTGTAGAAACAACAGAGCTTCTCTCCTACCTTTTCCTGCTGCTACTATGGAATGAGACAAGCGCAACATGATAGAGTCTTTGGCCCCAAAAGATCAGACCACTCAGCAAGAGGAAGCCACCAAGTACCAGTTGCCAGAGAGCAAACCCATTGAAGAAGTCTCCTCCAAACCATGGAGCTTGAAGTGGGGGTGAGGAATTGAAGACCTGCTTGACTTGCAAATGCGTGATAGTAAAAGCTCTCGTGTCGTACAGTACATGCTTATGTCCGTACGTCAACGTCAGTTCAGCCTGGTAGGTTCCGGCTCCCAGGGCGGTCCCTTTGAGATAAACGGGATAGTTGATACTCGTGTGGGGCAGAAGAGTATCGAGCTTCACAGCTAGATTTTGGATAAGGTGTCCGTGGCTATCCGTGACATGGAGCGTTCCAACGGGTTTGAGCATCGTGTTCCCCGTATTCCTCAAGCCGACAAGCATATTCTGATGGGCGTTTTCTCCTCCCGGCTGGATTCCTGTTGCGATCAATTGCTCGATTGGGGTGCCGGGAAGGTTGATCTGAACGGCGATGATGGTGAGGTTCTGCACAATGATATGAATAGCACCTGAGCTAGGAGAACTCGGGCGTGTTGCACTTTCAACAACGATTCCTCCCACATGCTGACCTGACCAGGTGGTGGAAGGAATGGCAACCTGAAACAGTACGATCTGGCTCTGTCCTGGAGCAAGGGTCACCTGCTGCTTCTCCAACGTAATCCAGGTCCCGACTTCATGCTGTGCAGCCGTCTGGGAGAGGTAGACTAAGCCGCTCGTCTGACCCGTGGTAGCGTCCACTGTGTAGAGGCTTGCCGTCCCTGTCGCTGAACCGCTATTGGTCACACGAACCTGATTGTGCAGAATCATGCCTGGATGGCTATCAAAGACAAAATATGATTGGGTGACCGGCTGGGAAGGGTCGTAGTGAACAGGTTGGAGGCTAAAAATAGGCTGGCCACTCGCTGCATGTGCGACTGAACAACGAAAAGCTCCTCCCAACAATAAGGCAATCAGGAGTGCTCCCGCAAGCAACTGTGGAAGACGCCTGAAGAGTGAAAAGGGAAATGTCTGTTGCATTAATTACATCCGTCCTTCTATATTCGAGAACTACCGGTCCAACTCTTATGGCCCACTCACGTAGGCAAGCGTAATTGTACTCTTATAGGTACCCGCATAGGCATTCGCAGGAATTGTCACGTTGGTCGCAGTCGAGATATCAAAGGTGCCAACGCCAGTGGCACTCGCCGCGTTGTAAAATTTGATTGGTGTGGGTGCCGGATTGCCAGCTGGTACAGAGACGGGATACACCACGGTATTAGTGGGCATTGTTGTGCAGGTTTGTCCCGCAGAACACACGGCGGTCACGCCTGTAATAGCTGAGATATTTGTGGGCAGAGTGCGTGTGGGAGTGGTTCCGGTTGTGAACTGGGTCGAGGTAATGGTTACATTCCAGCCAAGTCCAGCCGTATTATTGAGACTAAACGCCAATGTATAGGAGAGCGTCTGATCAGAGCCATTAAGCATCGTCGTGACGGTGGGCGTATTGGTGACATTCTCACAGTTGGTGCCACAGGAAATGGCGTATGCTCCCGGTGGACTCTGCGATGACCACAACCAAGTACTTGTGATCAGCAGCAGCATGACAACGACCATGATACTGCTTCTCAGATTGTGCCTGCTTCGGGCCATCTATCCTATCCTTCTTGCTCAAAAGTGAACACGTCATCAACAAAGTTCTGCTCGCTAGAAAAGGGAGAGGTACTGAAAAGACCTCTCCCTTTAAGTATACACAGCAAGACCTAATGAATACATGAATGAAGATTACGGCCCACTCACGACGGCTAACGTGATGGTGCTGGTGTAGCTACCCGCATAGGTATTGGCGGGAATAGTCACACCGATGGTCGGCGTGATCGTGAACTTGCCCATGCCTGTGGCAGCTGCAGCATTGTAAAACTTGACGGCAGTTGGGGCGGTAGCGGCTGCGGGAACGGCCGCCGGGTACGTAATGGCATTGGTGGGAGCGGTACAGGTACCGCCCGCACAGGCTTGCGTCACGGCTGTGAGAGACGAGGCAGTAGTCGCCAAAGTCTTTGGGGTTGTACCACCCGTGGTGAACTGAGTCGAGGTAATGGTCAGATTCCAGCCACTACCGGAGCCTGTTGCATCATTCGCTGTAATCGCCAACGTATAGGTGGCTGTCTGATCAGTACCATTCAAGGTCGAGCTGACAGCCGGGGTCGTGGCGTTGGCCTCTGTCAACGTCCCAGCAGTGACAGTAGCGGTGCCGGTGGTGGAATCCGCGAAGGCGATACTAGAGCCACCCAGAACCAGGATCGACAGTAGGGTCAAACTGAGGAAGAATACGATGACACGATGTCTGAAAATGTACATGAGAGTAACGTCCTCCTTGTAAAGGATACCTAAGCATAGTTTGACAAACATTCCATATGCATGTTGTTGCCTGGGAACACGCGTGGTTTCATCCTGAACTGTTGCATAACTCTTGACATACTACCAACGTTTTTGTGTTCCATAAAAATCAAAGCACACTCAATTTCAAAAAAAGTTTATTCCAAAGGTGAAGAGCTTCTGATCTTCAATAAAATGGCTGTTCTCAAGTCAGTAATAGGCACTTCACCTATGTCTGGTAGCTTCATGCATTTTCCACAACTGATACAGTATTTTATCTCATCTTCTTTTTCTAATATACAGTATCGGTCCAAATGGCATGGAAATTAAGAGGGACTGGTGAGTGGGCATCCACAAGTGTAAGAGACGTTAGGAAGTAGAGCAATACCAGCGTGACCAGGATGATGGTGACGGAGTCCTCTCCTCTAAAGCATGTCAGACTGTCTGTCGGGCTTGTAGCAATTACAAATGCGATCACTCTTTACCATTTGTGATGCTCGTCTCGCTCATCCACTCCTCTTGCTTCACGGCTTGCGCTAGCTCCTCTACCAGTTTCACCGTCTCCACGCTTACTGTGACTACTTTTCCGACAAGCCGAACAATATATTCTGGCTCATCGTCTTCACGATTGGGGTCACTCACAATGCCACTACGAGCATCGGTGCTCACTTGATACTGGTCAATCACCCATTCGAGGGCCGAACGATTGCCCAAACGATACTGATAACATACCTGGGGAATGCCTCCTAGCGTAAGCCAGTCATTGACACGCAGCATGGCTTTATCAGGAGAAAGTTTCATCTTCTCGACGCGCCAATTAATGGGAACATCTCTGTTTTCTAACCAATTGAGGGGATACTCTTGTGCATCTTCATAGTGCAAGTGCAGGTCCATTAGCCGTTTACCGATATGTACACACGTCTTGAATGCTTGTTGTGTTGATAAAAGGGGTATGCGTGGCAAGTCGCGCTTCAAATTCTCTGCATAACGTTCACAGTACACTGGATGATGCAGAACCGCATAGACATAATGAAAGATATCCCACTTCGTCACCTCGTCGCCATACTGGCCCCCAAATTGCGCCAACGCCCAATCCGTAATATTTTCGCGCCTGTTTGAGCCGTCTTCGGCGTAGGTGTAGTAGGGGAAGCATTGTGAGCCACCTTGAGGTAAAAGATCAGCAGTAACATTGGTTGCAAGTGCGAACATGGGCCATTCAAAGCCAGTCTTGAGCCAGATAATTGTGTTCTCTGTTTCTGTAGTAGCATTTGGAAAGATGTTAGAAAACATACCTTGTCGATGAGTTATGATGTTATCAAAGTAGAGAAAGCATCGTGCAAAAGGTCTATACATTGCATTCCGTATAGCGGAGGTCGTAAATGTAGATGTCAAGCCTCTTGCAAAACATTCTTTTAAGCGACTACTCCACTTAATCCTTGTTTCATCTGCAAGCACAAAATTATCTATGTCTTTAGGAGACCCTGATTGTATCCAGCGCGAGAGTTCAGCGTTATAGGTCTCAACCATGCTTTTTACTTTAGAACATAGATGGTTTAAGTTAAAGTCATATGTCCAGTAATCGCGACCAGTTTGTGCACCTTGTGAGTACGTTTTGAATATACTCTCAACTTCACTTCCATCTAAATTAACATCCCGCGCTGCTTTCGCTTCTCTTGTTCCTATTGGTATGTAGGATACAAACTCCGGTCGTATACCTTCTGTCAGCCAAGTGTGTCGCGTATTTGGTTGTAATTCTATCCACTCAACCCCTGTAATACTTTCTTTTTGTTGTAAGAATGCTAGTTTCTCTGTCCTACGCCAGTATTCAGGTACACGATAGTAGTGTATTACCCTTTTGGAGTTTTGCGAGACTCGTACTGCGACTGTGATACCTACGCCTACTTGAATACCAAACACATTATGTGTAGTGCCAGAAAGCTTAGGATTTCTACGAACATTACCATGCAAATCAAGGTGATAAATCTGATTGAAGTCCTTAGAGAGATTTTTCCGCATACCATCAAACGCTATTTGGTCAACAAAGGAGTTGTTCGTGACAAGGCAAACGATACCATCTCGCCCTTGTAAACGGTCAATTGCCCAACGAAAAAACTTGACATAAACATCACCTAAAGCATTCTTAATTACTTGCTTGTGAGTCTTTTGCATAGGTTTGACTGACACGCTTTTCAATTGCTGGATAACTACGATTTTTGTTGTTATCGTTTTCATTCTTCTGACCCGTATTATACGGTGGGTTTCCTATCACAACCATAATCTGAGCATCCTTCTGACGTTGGATGCGTTCGGTATTGCGTTCACTGAACAACTCCATTTGCTGGCCCTCAAGATTGAGCGTGTCTGCGAAGGAGATGCCCTCAAAGGGTTTGTATTGGCCTGTGCGCTCATAGTATGCGTGTTCAATGTTAAGTGAGGCGATGTAGTAAGGGAGCAGCATGATCTCGTTACAAAAGAGGTCGTTCTCGTATTTATGCCGCAAATCGCCCCCATTAATATGGTTCTGTATCAGGTTAACGATGAAGTTGCCTGTTCCTGTAGCGGGGTCGAGAATTTGCACGCCTGGAGTGGAGAGTGAAGAGCCAAACTCACGTTGCAAAATGACATCCACGCTGGAACACATGAAGTCAACGATCTCTTGTGGCGTGTAGACGATACCGTGTGTATCGGCCTGTTTCATCGAAAAGCCTTGAAAGAAGCGTTCGTAGACCGTGTTGAGAAAGTGTTGCTTCTCTGACCAGTCGTCTAGCCCTTTTGCAGCATTTTCGATGGCACCATAGAAGCGGTCTAACGTTTTGAGGAACTCTCCACGATTGAAGGCACGGCTGGTAAGAGCCTGTATTACTTTCTCGATCTCACTGGCAATGGCATTGCGATTGGTGAAATCCTGGTTGTTGAAAATAGTGCGGAAGAGGCGTTCGGTCAAAAGGTGTTGGACAAGCATCTCATTGACCGTTTCGCTACTCATGTGAGGATCGAGCGAGGTACGGCACAGGTCAAGAAACGTTGAGAAGGCAGCGACAAAGGGTTTATTGCGTGCGTGTTCCTCTCTGATGATTTTCAAGAGACCTTGCGCCAAATCGGGAATGCTCTCTTTGAAATCCTGTACGGCATGTTCAAAGCTGGCAATGTCAGGTTCAGCATAGTGAAAGAAGAGGTCAAGGACGTTCGTGAGTTCTTTGGGCTGTGTGAGATCGGCTTCAAGAACAGGCTTGTTATTCTGGTAAAGAACGGCGTGACGTGTGTCCTCAAAAATAGTGTTTGTGGTTGGATAGCCTAACGTGATTTTCTTGCGTATTTCGTGGTCGAGGTCATCTCTGGTATCCTTCGCTTCCCAGTAGCCACGAGGCAGGTTAAAACTATCACGTAGTGTCCCATCGGGGCGTTTGCCATTTGCTAATGTCTGTTCTGGAATGAGGTCCCACTTTGCCGATTGAGCAGAGGTCGCCAGGAGATTTTGAAAAGCACTTCGTACTGCGGTTTCGTGCGTCATTTGTGCGTGTCATAAGTCGCAAGTTCTTTATAGTAGTTCTCAATAGCTTTCTTGTATTGTGCCAACATCTTTCCCTTATACCCCCTACCATGTTCGTTGCTACAAGCTATCATTGATAATGAAGAAGAGGAAACAAAGATACTTATTCATGTGTATCATTCTGTTTATTGTCTATACGTCTTGCTCTTAATGAATTCCTCTAAATCAGAACGTGTTATGCTAAGTTCTCGTTTCAATTTGGTTGCTGGTAGTTCACCTCATGTGATCTATGCATGTACTGTCTTTATCTGTACGTCTAATATTTCTGTAACTTTTTCAACAGTCAACAGCGTCTCATCGCTCATTCTGCCTACTCCTGGAGGTCTATTCTTACTCTGCATTGTATCATCCTTCGTCAATCGCCTTTCATTGTCCTTTATTTGCTCTTTTCGACCTCATTCAGTCTCATATGTTTCTTTCCGAAAAACGCGAGCAGGAGACTAGGAGCTAGTACGAGACAAAACGCTCCAAAGACAAAGGACGCGGAAAGGCTGACATTGGTCTGCAACCAACCTGCGACACTTGGGCCGATGCTAAAACCAACGCTCCATGTCGTTGAGTAGAAGCCGCTCAAACGTCCTCTGTACTCATCTGAAACATTCTCCATAGCAAAAGCCGCATAGACGGGCTCTATCAGAGTACGCATAAACGAACGCGAGTATTCGCCCACGATTGCGAGTGGCAGTGTTGGAGCAAACCCAATCAAGAGCATTAAAGGCGCGCTAAGATACTGCACAATGGTGACAATGCGTAGTTTGCTCCAACGTTGTACAAAGAGTGGAGCGGTAAGCGAAAAAAGTCCTCCCGCGAGACCCGATATGGTAAAAATAATGCCAAGTGGCCCGGGTAAAAGATGGAAACGCAGCACAAAGTACAGCTGCATGAGCCCAACAACGGCTCCTTCACCCATCGTAAACACCAGGTCGGGTAGCAATAATTTGACAAACAGGAAGACAGGGAAACGCTCTTTTGTACGTTTCAGTGCTTGCAAGCCTTGTTTTTGTGTTGTTTTAGAAGATTGTACCTTTTGTATCTTCTGACGTTTTGTCTCCTGTAAAAACCAGAGTGGAATGCCAAAGACAGCTGTAAACAGTGCCGCTGTTAGCACACCCCAACGGAGTGGTACAGTACCAGCAGCGGAAACATGCAGCATAGCTCCCACAAACTCAGGAATAGCACCACCGAGCAGATTGCCGAGTGCGCCTACACCAAGTAACAAAAAACTATTGAAGGCTAGCACTCCAACACGTTGGCGTTCTGTCGTGTTCTCTATTAAAAGAGGAATATTTGTGACCCAATAGGCCGTTGCACCTACGCCTTGTAAGAAACTAAATAAAAGCAATAGTGGTGCTGAAGTCACCAATCCAATGGCAGCAAGAAACAGTGGCGTCAGAACTGCGGAGACAAGAAGCACAGGTTTGTGCCCAATGCGGTCAGCAAGTAAGCCTGTAGGAACAGCACCGATGAGCGCACCAACTGCACTCGCAGCATTGAGTACCCCAATAAAATCGGGGCGATAGCCAAGACTATGGGCATAGTAACTGATATTTAACATTGCAATCGTGAGCTGAAAGCCCTTCCCCAAAGTAAAGATATAGAGAAGGTACACGTTACGTGGCAAAATTTTTAGCGATACAAACAAACGTGCGCTCACGGATTGGGTAGCAAGAGGTTGTATCGGGGAGTCTGGTTGTGTTGACGACGTTGTTTTAGGAACATTTGGCACCGAGGGCATGAAGAACTCCTAGCAAGCATATATACGAACATGTATAGCGTACCATAGTCGTTTCATGAGAAGCAATGGACAAAAGAACAGGTTTTTGTATATCAATGCACGGTGTGAAACGTAGTAAAAAGGATAAGAAAAATAAGGATGTGCTCTACTAAACTCCTGACATGAGCATCAAAACAGTAAGAAGTTATCTATCATTTGTTTATCATCTTAGAAACATAAGCACAGGTTTAAAGCCATCTTAGAGAATTTTAAAAGACTTGATATATGGGTAAAAGTAGGTTATTCTATAAACAGCAAATGCAAACGTTCTTCTCACTCAATATCTGAGTGAATAATATAAATCAAATTGCATTTGTACGGGAATAGATATTAGATATATAAATAGAGAAGGAGAATTCTAAAATGCTTACAGGTTTATTATTCTGGGTTATCGTTGGTTTGATCGCAGGCTTTCTTGCAAGTGTTGTCATGCGTGGCGGCGGCTACGGCGTCATTGGTGACATCATCGTCGGTATCGTTGGTGCGCTTATTGGTGGCTTCTTGATGAGCCTTGTTGGTTTAGGCGGCAGTGGTCTCATTTATAGCATCATTGTTGCATTCATCGGTGCCTGTATCCTGATCTTCCTACTGCGTCTCGTCAGCCGTGGTACTCGCCGCGTCTAGAACAAATACACTATAGACTTTGTAAATTTACGTGGTTTTTTCAAAGGGATGACCTCTATTGTAGGTCATCCCTTTTATTGTGTTACGACAGTTTACACACGAATAGGTCCATTGGTTGTCCACCATGTTAGCAAGCCTGTTTCAACTTCATAAGACGCGCGGGCAGCAGAAAATTGTTGCTCTATGTAGGGTTTACCTGCACGCGTCACCTGATGTTCATTCTCCAAAGGCGGTCCAAAGTTCCACCCACGTTGATAACGGGCTCGCAACCAGCCTTGCTCTATTGCAGCGTGTTCATTGACGACAATGGCTTTACACACGTTCCACACCTGTCGATCATCCTCATTAAAGACCAATGGCTTCGTTGGAGGTGCGGGTACTGCAGGTGGTTGTGTAGGCAACACGGGAGGCGGCGTTGGCTCAACTCCTATAGAAGGAAGAGGTGCATGCATAATGGCATCTGCATAGGATGCATAAGTATCATAATACCAGAAACCGATGTAGCCATAGCCATGCATCTTGTCGATAAAATCAGCGATTTGTGTAGTAGCAACACCACGTTCTAGCGAGATGATCGGGAGTATAGGCTTCAAGCCATGTAGTCCTAGTGCTTGCGCACGCTGATCAAAGTACTGCCACTGAGGGTACACGTAGTCTATCGCAGACTGCGCGATACCATTCCACTCGGCGAAGTAGACCTGTGGCAACCACGCATCCATATACGGGTTGAGCGAGAGCAAGGGAACAGGATGATTCAGTGGATTCGCATACAAGGTAGGCATCCAGAGACCATCGAAGAGCGAGCGCACCTGCTGCCCAAAGCTTTCCGCACTCGCATACTGCCCCATATACTGGTCTTCGATATCGGGAATCACCGCACCGAAAACCTTGCCAATCCATGCAGAAACCTGTGCCTCTGCCGTAATCTGTGACACACCAAATTGCGGTCCATAACAGTAGTGATAGGGAACGACACGCAGGCCATGCTGTGCCGCAACCTGCTTGAGCATCAGCAAACCAGCATCATCATACCAACGGTTTATGCCATCGGCAACCTTTGGATGAAGTCCTTGAACATGCCATGCGACAGCTTGTGTGCAAACCAGTTCCCATTGCTCTTGCGTGAACCGTTGCAGACCAAACCAAATCCAGCGGCCAGCCATCATCGAGGGAACGTGAGCAGTCTCGTTCATAATGTGGAGAGTATCCTTTCATGAAGGTGAGTGAAGAGAGAGAGAAGTCTGTAGCCGAGGAGAAGTGGCTACAGTGGAAAGAGTACCATAAGTGGAGAAGAAAGTCAACACCGTACGCTTGCTTGAGCATTGTAGAGATATCATTCATTACACCCTCCATGATGATGCACTGAGGAAAGGCTATAATGAATGAGGCTATTACAACAATTGCCCTATTCTCTTGTGGAAGACCTATCCTTATGGTACAATATCATTCGGGCGAGGACAGTGGTCCCCGCCCGAACTTATGTGAGGAAGCGACCTTATATTATGGAAATTACATGGCTAGGCCACTCTTGTTTTCAGTTACGTGGCAAAAATGTGACGCTCATCACTGACCCTTTCTCTCCTCAGTATGGCGATGTGTCGAAACTGGGCAAAACGAACGCCTCTATCGTCACTGTCAGTCATGAGCATGCTGGACATAATTATGTCGAAGGTATCACTGGCGTCGGTGGCAAAGCACCGCGCGTCGTGCATAGCCCTGGCGAGTACGAGATCAGCGACGTACTGATTACAGGCGTTGCATCCTACCACGATAACAAACGCGGTCAGGAACAGGGGCGTAATACCATCTTTATCATTCACCTTGATGACATTGCGGTGTGTCACCTGGGTGACCTGGGTCACACGTTACAGGAAGAACAACTTGAAGATGTTGCCGATGCGGACGTATTATTACTTCCTATCGGTGGACACAACGGCCTCAATATGACACAGACCGCCGAGATTATCGGACAGGTGGAACCGCGTGTCGTCATTCCAATGCATTATAAGCCAGTCGCGCCAGACGATACGAGTGGAGAAACACCAAACCAGCTCGAAAAATTCTGTCGCGAGATGGGTATCGACAAAAACAATATACAACCTAAATTTACTATCACTCATAATACGTTAACAACCGCACTTTCTACAGAACTACAAATAATCCTGCTCTCGCCTCGTTAGTGACAAGAGCAGGATTATTTACGTATTCATCAGGGAGAGCATGGTTTTTCTTATGCATCATAGGCACAGGTGCAAGACATACAGCTGTGCATGGATGTAAGCACGACGGCCCGGCTCTGAGGGCAGGAGGATTCTTTCTATGTCAAAATTTATCTTTGTCACGGGTGGTGTGGCTTCGTCAGTAGGGAAGGGAATTAGTGTCGCCTCATTAGGCCGTCTCCTCAAGAACCGTGGAGTCTCCGTCTCACTTATGAAGTTAGACCCCTACATCAATGTCGATCCAGGTACAATGTCGCCCTATCAGCATGGCGAAGTCTTCGTCACCGACGATGGTGCCGAGACAGATCTGGACCTCGGTCACTACGAACGTTTCACCGACGAGCCATCATATCAGGCGAACAACGTCACAACAGGGCAAGTATATGCATCGGTTATTGGAAAAGAGCGTCGGGGTGAATATCTCGGTGGCACCATTCAAGTTATTCCACATATCACAAACGAGATTAAAGACCGTATTCGTGCGGTGGCACGCCGTTCTGACGCTGATGTAGTCATAGTCGAGGTCGGTGGCACCGTTGGCGATATCGAAGGTGAGCCGTTCTTAGAGGCCATCCGTCAGATGCGCAAGGACGTGGGACGGCGCGACGTGCTTTACCTGCACGTCACACTCCTACCCTACCTCGGCTCGACGAAAGAACTCAAGACGAAGCCAACACAACATAGCGTCAAAGAACTGCTCCGCGTCGGCATTCAGCCCGATGTGATTATGTGTCGCTCAGACTACCCGATGACCGAGGACCTACGTGACAAGATCGCCCTGTTCTGCAACATCGAGACCGCAGCCGTCATTCCTATGTTGACCGCCGACACCATCTACGAAGTACCTCTCATCTTAGAAGAGGCGGGACTTGGCGAATTTTTGGTCAATGAACTTCGACTGAAAAGCCAGGAGCCACAGATGCAGGAGTGGAATGCGCTCGTCGAAAAGATTAAGAGGCCACGCCCAGAGGTCACAATCGGTCTCGTTGGTAAATACGTTGAACTCCATGATGCCTACATGTCCGTTGCGGAATCTCTCAATCACGCTGGTTGGTTTCATGATGTAGACGTACGCATCAAATGGATTAATTCAGAGGCACTCGAACAGATGGGCGAGGGCTATACAGAGGTGCTTGAGGATGTCGCTGGCATTGTTGTTCCTGGTGGCTTTGGACATCGTGGTATCGAAGGCAAGATCAAAGCGGCAAGCTTCGCGCGCCGCAAGAATATCCCCTATCTTGGCTTGTGCCTTGGCATGCAGGTTGCCGTGATCGAGTTTGCCCGCAACGTGCTGGGTCTAGCAAACGCTAATAGTACTGAATTTGATCCACAGACTCCCAACCCAGTCATTGATCTCATGTTGACACAGAGACAGGTTGCGGATAAGGGCGGTACGATGCGCCTCGGCAACTGGGTGTGTTGCCTTACAGCAGGCACAAAGGCGTATCAAGCCTATGGTGAGCCTATAGTGTTTGAACGGCATCGCCACCGCTACGAATTCAACAATGAATTTCGCAAGCGTATGGAGAGTCAGGGACTTATCGTTAGTGGTCGTTCAGCAGACAACAGCCTTGTCGAAGTCGTCGAACTAGCGAATCATCCCTGGTTTGTCGCCTCACAATTCCATCCTGAGTTCAAGAGCCGTCCCACACATCCACATCCTCTTTTCCGCGATTTTGTTGGTGCAAGTATTCAGATGGTGCAACAAAAAAAAACGGACGAGGAATTAGAACGTCGATCAAGTAGAGTGTTGCCTGATTCACGTGTTGAGATGCAATAACCATGTTTTATCTCAGTCAGGTGCTTAACGCACCAGTCGAAAATGCACAGAACGAACGCGTCGGAAAAATTGTCGATGTGCTTGTACCAAGAACGGGACCAGGACACAATCAGCCCAGTGTTCTTCTGATTGAAGGCGAAGAAGACCAGCCCTGGCGCGTTCCACTTGATAAACTGGAACGCCAGGAGCATGAACTTCACATACTAGCAGACCTGAGAGGGCATGCACAACAGCCGGAGATGCCTGCAGAAGATGAGATATCTCTGGCACACGAAGTTCTCGACAAGCAGGTTATTGACATTGAGCACAAGAAGGCGATTCGTGTCAACGACGTTGGCTTCGATGATACCTGGCACATCATAGGAATAGACAACAGCAATCTTGGACTTGTACGACGTATCGCCCCACCATGGCTATTGGGCAAAGCTAAAACAAGTATGCTCATTCCATGGATGGATGTTGAGTTGATTAGTTCACATCATCTCCAAGAAGTGCAAACACTTGTAACGCCACAAATGTCAAGCACTGAAAGAACGAGTGGGCACCTTGCGGAGCTATATCCCGCTGATATTGCGGAAATTGTGCATCAACTCTCTCCCAGACAAGGCGCGCAACTGATAGAAACGCTTGATAATGAGACTGCCGCTGACACGATGGAGGAGATCGACACCGACCTGCAACGCCATATCCTTGAAAACATTAGAGCTGAGCGTGCGGCTGACATTCTTGAGGCAATGGGACCCGATGAGGCAGCAGACCTGATTGCACTCCTACCGGAAGAACGCGCCGAAGAATTGTTGCGTCTCATGCAGCCTGAAGAGTCGGAAGAGGTGCAAGAACTGCTAGAGTACGAACAGGATACGGCAGGTGGTTTGATGACCACGGATTACATCGTACTCAATCGAACGCGCACAGTCGTCGAGGCGATGGATGAAATACGCACCAACATACAGGAAAACGACGTGCATATCACCTATGTCTACTGCGTCGAAGATGAGACGCAGGACGAGTGCAGTCTTCTCGGTGTAGTCTCACTATGGGACTTACTAGTAGCACCGCCAGAGCAAGCCTTACAAGCATTGATGGAGACCGACGTAATCACTGTACAGCCAGACACTGACTCCCATACCGTTGCTGAAACAATGGCGAAATACAACTTGCTTGCAGTTCCTGTGGTCAACGAAGCTGGTATTCTACAAGGCATTGTAACTGTTGACGATGCCCTTGACATATTCTTGCCTAATGAACGACGCCGCAAACATACAAGAATGTATTAGCAAGGAGAAGTTGTGCATTCCTCATTTTTGTAGACACAACTCATCGCGCCCATCTTGGTCTATTCACCATCAAGATGGGCGCGATGAGTCTATTTCTATAGATAGTACGTTGCAGAATGTTTAGAAGGACATGGGGCGAATTGAGAGGATGGTATAGGTCGTAACGCCCCCAGGAGTCGATACACTCACCTGGTCCTTCTCTTTATGACCCATAAGAGCTTTACCAACGGGTGATTGATCGGAGATTAGACCAGCTTTCGCATCTGCTTCGAAAGTCTCGACCATTTTGAAGATACGTTTCGCACCACTTTCGGTCTCTACCTCTACCTGCATGCCAATACGAACCGTGTGCGGCCCGTCTCCTACACCATGCATGTCAGGAGCCATAATCTCGGCGACAGAAAGCAATTGCTCCAACTGCATAATCTCACCTTCAATCTTCGCCTGCTCGTTCTTAGCATCTTCGTAGGCACTGCTCTCGCTGATATCACCAGCCTCTTTTGCCTCGTGAATATAGTCTGCAACTTCCTTGCGCTTGGTATTGAGCAAGTACTCTAAGCGTTCCTTCTTCTTAGCAAAACCCTCTGGTGTCAGTCGGTAAATCTTGCGCTCCGACTTTGCATCACTCTGTCCACCAATACTCATTGAAAAAACTCCTCCCTGGTCGTGAGGTCCTCAATCTCCTCGGTTGGCCTCTTCCAGATTATTACTGTTATTACCTCATCGTCACCACGACGATGAACATCACATGCATTCCTCACAATCCATTCCCCACCTATACTATTTTACAGAGTACCTCTTCATCATGCTTCACCACATCTACCTTACTTTACTACCCTCTCGCATTTTCTACGTGCTTCACTCACTATTAATGCTTGCTAGGCAGTTTTCTGGAAAAAGAGGATAAACGCTTTTTCAGCATTCTTCTTTGATGTACGTTTACACAACACTTATGGTTATACACATTCTCTCTAATGTTCATTGAGGCAGTACTTTTACCCGCGTTTTCGGTGATGGCAAAGTGCGGGTCATACACATGACCGTGATTATACGTTGTGAACATCAGAACGTCAAGAGATAATTGGGTTAATTCATGATATTTTTCACATTTCTACAATTTTCGACTTATACATACTTTCCAGCCACCCCTCATCACGCCTTACATTAAACCTGTCTGTCTATTCTTTTTAACATGGAAGAAACAGAAACATACCCCAAAAAGTAGGTTGCGAAACCGTATACCATCGAAAAGCCTATTCGTACATAAAATGGGTTATTCATCCTGTATGGTGAAACTAGAACAAAAGTCTACGTTAGTATAGCATGGTTACTCACATAGATGCCATACGTTGTGAAGACTACAATATACAAAAGTAGTACAAAACACAGCAATTTTTTCGGTTTATTTAAATGAATTACAACAACATTTGTAAAAAATGTAGTCGGAAGAAACAGAAAATTCCTACATTGTGCCACGGGAGCTTGCCATGCGTATTATTTACACTCTGGATGAGATGATAGAGACTGCTCGCGGTTGGCTTGCAGCCGGAACAGTTGGCTTTGTACCAACAACAGGAAACCTTCACGCAAGCCATTTAGCTCTTGTTAGAGCGGCGAGGGCAGAGTGTGAAATTAGCATTGTCAGCATATTTGTGAACCCATTACAATTCCCTTCAGAGGAAGTGTTTGCAAGCGTTCAGCATTCACTCGCGCGCGATCTTCAGTTGTTGAACAATGCACAAGTTACTGTTGTTTTTGTGCCTCGTGTCGAGGATATGTATCCATCTACATTCTCTACGTATATAACACCTACTATTTCAATAGAGGAACATGTTGACGTAGCAAATAGCGCAAGCATTACCTCAACGTATATTCGCAGTTTTGCCACAGGTATTACCAAACTATTTCAGATTGTTCGCCCTGATGTGGCCTACTTTCGTCAAGGTGCAACTCCAGAGGTTGCCATTGTACAGAAATTGGTACAGGACTTAAATATCGATATTAGTCTACGTATTCTGCCCACCGATGACACTGCTTAACACATTTGCGATATAAGTTGCCTACGCTCTCTAGCAATTTCGGTTTAACGGGTCTATAATGGAAACAAGAAAGGGTCTTATGGATACCTGAAAGAATAACCTTGTGTAGAGCGTATGTGTGCTACATATATAGTAACAAATTTGACACAAAGGAGTGCTAGCATGTCTGGTATCATCATTTCGCTCTTGCTCATAGCAGTTGTCGGCTATTTATGGGGATCAATTCCTTCTGGCTACTGGATGGGCAAAATGTTACGTGGCAAGGATTTTGACATTCGTGACTATGGTAGCAAAAAAACGGGTGCAACCAATGTACGCCGTACCCTCGGCAACGGTCCAGCCTTTATTGTCCTCCTCGTTGACCTATCTAAAGGTATCGGTCCAGCACTCCTTGCGCGTTACATTCCTTTGTTTAACGGGGCGGGTTGGGGTATAGCGGTTGCGGGAATAACAGCACTACTAGGGCATTGCTACCCAATATTTATTGGTTTTCGCGGCGGACGTGGTGTTTTAACGGGCGCTGGTGCGGCCCTCGTTATCTCGCCTTTGATCTTTTTAATAGCAGCGGTGGTAGCGATAGCAACGATAGCAATTTCTCGGTATGTCTCGCTCGGCTCCATTGTAGGTGCGCTCACCATTCTTATTTGTGGCATTGTTTTCCGCTTCCTCGGTTGGATAAGCACACCGGAAGTCGTCTTCCTCATCCTCGGGCCAGCATTTGTCATTCTGTTACATTACGACAACATTGGGCGGCTCCTCACTGGAAAAGAGCGTAAGTTGGGTCAAAAAGAGGCTATCCCTGACAATTCTTCGTCTTCCACTCCATCACACGCGTAGAAGGTTCCATACGTTGCAATGAATGCAGCAAAGTAGTAGCGCAACATACTTGCTTTAAGCAAAGTAGCAAGCACTACGCCTGTAATGGAGTGCTTTCAGAGTCACTCCGAAAAATGGGCAACGCACCAACCAGGTATTCGACACCGGAAAAGGCTGTCCAGATGACCGCGAGAATAAGCAACACATCCGCGATCAACAGGAGCCAGTCACCAAAGGCAAGCGTATGACTACTGAAATTGAGCATTAATGGGAAGAGTGAAAGCTGGCTCGCACCCAATCCTTTTGCGAGCAGTAGAGACGACATTGCGATAAGCGTAATAAATGTCTTTTGCTTACCCCATATACCAGCAGGAATAACACGGCCCTTCGCCGCAGCTATGGAGCGTAAGCCCGACACTAAAAACTCACGCGTTACAATAATAAACACAATCCAGGCAGGCACAAAACCTACCTGCACCATTGCAATCAGAATAGCAGATACCAGCACCTTGTCGGCGGTTAGATCCAGAAACACACCCAGTGATGAGACAACTTTATAGCGTCGTGCGATATAGCCATCAAAAAAGTCGGTGACAGAGGCAAGTACGAACAATACAAACGAGATCAAAAAGGCCCAGGGTTGATTTATTAGCACGAATACAAATATAAGGACCGTCGCGACGAGGCGGCCTGAACTCAGGATGTTGGGAAGATTACGCATAGCTCTATCCTCTTCTTGTTAACTCTGGAGTGCGTCGCCACAATGCATAGGTACTACTACTACTTAGAATACCACCCGCAGCATGTATACGGGCAACATCCTCTGGAGTTCGGATAAAACCACCCGCGATAAATGGTCCAGCTAGCAAATGTTGCAGCATTGGAGCAACCGAAGGGAAAATTACGCCTGGCAATACCTCGACCACGTCAGGGTTTGCACGTGCAATTGTGCGTACACCTGTTTCCAGAGCTGAGTCATCGACGAGTAGAAGACGCTGAATAGTGACAAGTCCTTCCGCACGAGCCGCCGAGATCAGTTGGGAACGGCTCGTGATGATGGCATCGACGCCAATCTGGTGCAGATAATGGATGCCAGCACGATCCTTGCCTACACCACTCACAAGGTCAACATGAACGACAACCCCTTTCCCTTGCTCGTGTGCTCGTACGATAAAAGGAGCCAATTGAAAGGCATTACCTTTTAGTAGAAACAACAAATGGGCGTCAGAGTCGAGTGCGAACGTCATATCCTCATCAGATTTTATTGCCGCCGCTACTGGATAGAGATGTGCTAAACGCAAAAACTCGTGTTTTGTCATTCTTTTTTTGCTACTGACTATAGAGAGAAGCAAGGGCATTAGCAAGGGAATGTCCTTTCCATACAACGTAAGAATATGCAGCGCTCATATATGAGAGGGGCAACTCCTTGCATGTGTTTGCGATTACCTCTCATCAAGCAATCTCGACAATTTCTCGAAAACTGACATCCACTCATAACTGGCGAGGTGGTCCCCAATTGTGAAGGAATGCTGCGATCTGTGGTGGAAGCCTATGATGGGTGATCTCATACTGGGAAAGCACAGCCTGAGTGACAAGCATGTCGAGT
>JAABUZ0100001351.1_pt1 | contig 47428 bp, 32 predicted proteins | sample 5562091 | NCBI WGS metagenome assembly JAABUZ01 (sample SAMN12813069, study PRJNA571459) | rock metagenome | isolation source: Antarctica rocks | place: Antarctica: Victoria Land, Linnaeus Terrace sud | collected 2015-12-21 | reverse complement strand
CCACCACCACCGCCCGCACCGCTCCCCACCAGTGCGCCGTCAGACCGCTTTCAAACTCCCCAAACTCGTTCGACGCTCCGATAAACAGCCAGTTCACCGCACTCACCCGCCCCCGCATCTCCGGCGGCGTCGCTAGCTGCAGAACGCTCGACCGGATCACCACGCTCACCATATCGCTCGCACCCACCAGCACCAGCGCCAGCAGGCTCACCGATATGCTCTTGGACAGCCCAAACACCACCGTCGCCGCCCCAAACACCGCCACACAGCACATCATGGTCACGCCGGCCCGCCTCTTGATCGGCCAGACGGTCAAAGCCAGGCTCACAGCCAGCGCCCCCACGCTCGGCATCGCCCGCAGCAGCCCCAGCCCCCTCGGCCCCACGTGCAGCACATCCTGGGCAAAGATCGGCAGCAGCGCCACCGCTCCACCCAGCAGCACCGCAAAGAGATCCAGCGAGATCGAACCGAGCAGCAGCTTTGTCCGCCAAACGTACTCGAGGCCAGCCAGCACCGTCCGCACGCTGAAGCCCTTCTTCACCACCTCTGCATCGATCTCCGGCTTCGCTCGCATCATGCCCACCAGGATCAGGAACCCGGCCAGCATCAGCAGCGTAAAGCCATACACGATCGCCGCCCCGTTCCACCGCCGCATCGCCCCCGTCATCTGTAGCGTAAAGAGCAGCCCGCCCACCGCTGGCCCGGCCATGTTCGCGATCTGGTAGACCGTCGCCCCCCACGTGATCGCGTTCACAAACTGCTTCTTCCCCACCAGGCTCGGCAGCAAGGCGCTCGATGCAGGCCCGCTAAACGCTCGCCCCAGCCCGATGCCCAGCAGCACCGCGTAGATCGGCCAGATCGGCGGCCGCCCATTCGCTCCCGCAGAGCCCGTCCCATAGAGCGCAAATCGCAGCAGCGCCACCGTACAAACGGCCTGCACCCCATAACAGATCAGGATGATCTTGCGCCGGTCATACCGGTCCGCTACATGCCCCGCCGCCAGCATGAAAAACAGCCCCGGCAAGAACAGAGCCAGCCCCGTGTATCCCAGATCCAGCGCCGAGTGCGTGATCTGGTACACCTGCCACGCCACTGCGACCGACTGCGCCTCGGCACCCAGAATCACCAGTAGCCGAGCCGTCTGATACAGACGGAAATCTCTCGATCGGAACGCTCCGCCTGCCTCTATAGCCATCTCAGCCAGCGGTGCCGCCGTCGCATCACCCTCGCTCATACCCTTATGCTTGCACATCCTCAGGGCGTCGCGATCGTAAACCCAGCCTCACAGCACCGCCACGCCTGCATTCCAGAATGAGATACTTCGATCCATGCAACGCGCAGACCTCCGCCAGCGGCGCCTTCCGCCTCTGCTTGCTATTGCCTGTCTCCCTGTTCTGTCCGCCTATGCCATTCTCCTGCGGCTCTCAGTCCCTATTCCTCTCCTCGACGACTACCCCGCCATCCTCCGCTTCGCGGAACACTTCCAAGAGCAGCCATCTCGCCTCCAAAAGCTGCTCTACATCGCAGCCGCACAGCACACCGACTACAAGCTCCTCCTCGTACATTCCGTTGTGGCTCTGCAACTCGTCTTTCTCCACCATGTCAGCCTCTCCTTCCTCATCGGAGCGGGCAACCTAGCCCCCCTGCTCATCCTCCTCGTCCTTTGGGCCAACGCGTTTCGAAAACAACGAAATCTCTTGCAACGCCTGTTCCTCTTTCTTCCAGTTCCCTTTCTGCTCTTTCAACTCAACTATGCCGAGGCCTTCGACTGGGCCATGGGCAGCCTCCAGTCCCTCGGCGTCATCGCGTTTGCCCTCCTCTCGATCCACCTCCTGCTTCGTTCCGGTCGCACGTCTCTCGTCCTCGCGACAGCTGCGGCTGTCCTTGCCGTCAGCGCCTCAGCGAGCGGCTTTCTCCTCATGCCAATCGGCTGCCTCGCCTTGTTCCTTCGCCGTTGCTACCGGGCCATGCTCGTGTGGTGCATCCCGTTCGCTGCGATGCTTCTTGTCTACAACTACCGTTACGTCCGTGTCCCTGCTCCTGCTCATGCCGGAGCGCCTCAGATTGCACTATTTTTTCTGTCGTTCCTGGGATCGGCCTACGAGAACATGCACCATCGACCGCTTCCAAACCTCTCCATCCTCCTGGGCGCTGTCCTCTGCGCGGCTCTAGCCTATTCCTTGCGCAACCGAAGGTGCAGGGATCACCTCTTCCACACTCTCTCCACCCTGTTCATCTTCGGCACGGCTGCTCTCGTCACGCTAGGACGCTCCGGCATGGGACTCGAAGCCAGCCTCTCCGGCCGCTACAAGATCTACTCCGATCTCCTTCTGATTCTCACCTATCTCGTTCTCGCCGAGTGCGCCCTCGGCAAGTCTCAGGTCGGCCTAACGCCGGCGTCGCGCTGCTTGGCAATGGCGTCCATCACCATGGCCACACTGCTGTTCGCGGCCTCCGGTATCGCAGGCTACAAGCTTCTCTCCAGACGCAGAGAACAGCTCGTCGAGGGTCTTCGGCAGTACGAGGCCTCGTCCGCCATGGCAACGCCCATGCTGAGCCCTAATGGTGCCGTAGGTCCCGGCTTCGCGGATCTGCAGGAAGATGCCCGCTCCAGCCTCACTCGCGCAATCCGGCTCGGTCTCTACCGTGCACCGATTCTTCCTCAAGGCCGCACTAGCGCCCCAGATAGCTCTTGTACTGAGACTCCACCACACCTACATTCCGCGCCAACTGCAGCTTCGCCTCGTTGTACTGGAACATCGTCTGCACCACCCGGCTCTGGGATCCCGCCAACCGCGCCTCTGCCTGAACTACCGGCAGATTGTCAGTGACACCAGCTAGAAATCTCTGTTGCGCATCGTCCAGCTCCTGCCGCGAGAGCTCCACGTTGGAGCGCGCCACCTTCACCAAATCATTTGCGCTCTCGACATCCAGCATGCTCGACCGGATCTGCTGTTCGATCGTTAGCCGCAGGCTGTCGATCTGTCGTCGCAATCCCACCAGCTGCGCGTCGGCCACTTCGCGCTCACCCCGGAATTGCGCTTCTCGGAATATCGGAAACCGCAAGCTCCCCTGAGCTGCGAAGACGCCGTGATACAAGCCCTGCGTCTCACCGAGGACGCCGTAGTACCCGCCAAAGGCAATCGTCGGCAACCGCTCATATCGCACGGCTTTCTGGGTCTGGTTCGCCACCTCCATCTGCCCCTGCAGGCTCAGCAGATCCTTTCGCCTCTGAAACGCCAAGGTCATCAGCTGCGGCAGTTCCGCAGGCTCCAGCTCCACGTACGGAACTGTGTCCGTTAACGTTAGCTCCTGATCCGCTGCAATCCCCATGCGTCGGTTCAGCACAATCTTGTCCTTAGCAATCTGGTTTTCGGCGTTTACTAAAGCTTGCTGCTCGCTTTGCAACTGCACCTGCGCTCGCAATGTGTCCAGGTGAGTTCCCACCCCTGCCGCCTGTAGGTCGCGCGCCTGCTGCAGAGCTACCTCGTCTGCCTTCGCCAGCGATCGCTCATTCTCAATCTGTGCGGCATCCGCAATCACTTGGAGATATGTTGTTCCAACCGAAAGCGCCACGTTACCGCGTGCATTGAGCGTCGGAAGATCCGATGTGGAAACCGCCGTCCTCGCCGCCCTGTATAGGAAATACGCCGGGATGTTAAATAGTTGCTGAGTCACGTTCAACTGCGCGGCAGTTGAATCCACTTTTACGATGGGGGAGAAGTTTCCCGGTGCAATGCCGAACTGCTTTAGGAGTGGCCCCAGCGATGCCGGTTTAAAACCCATGGCGGCCAGGTTGATCTCTTGCGTCCGCGTATACGCCTGCGCCTCGATCGTCGGCAGCAAGTTATTCTCGACCGACCGTTCCAGTCCCCGTACCCGGTGCTCGTTCTGTAGACCAAGCTTGATTTCGAGACTCTGCTTCAGGCCCATCGCAATTGCATCGTCGATGCTTAGCGGAATAGCTCCCGCAATCGGCCGTTCCACCCTCACACCACCAGGGAGCCTGCTCTCGTAAACAGAATGGGCTGGGATTGGAGCTGGGGGCAATTCGGTCCCGGTTTGCGCGCCTGCAGGCAGCGGCACGAAGCAGCCAAGTAAAACCAGTAGCCGCACTCGTTCCCCCAAGCTTGAAGAGGTCTTCTGGTAATTAGGAAGCACTTCTATTAGAGTGCCACGGCGACACCGGGGTTGCGAAAGTTTGCCCTTTGGCGGTCAACAGGGGCCATGACGTCATGCTCAGGCCCTATCAGCTAGAATACGAACCACAACTCTATGCGTCTCACATCTATGAAGCCCTCCCTCCATCGCACTCTCGTGGCCGCTACAGCCCTCCTCCTTGCCTTTCCTGCAGCGGCCCAGCTCGCGGTTCCCGCAGGTCAGGGGGATACCTTCAAGGACACCTCCCCGGTCAAGCCGCCAGCGGGAGCGAAGGTCGCTATCTACGAGTTCGAGGATCTTGAGTGCCCCGCCTGCTCCCGCGCGTTTCCCATCGTCCATGCCGCGGCTGAGCACTACAAAATTCCTCTCGTCCGCCACGACTTTCCACTCCGCATGCATCTCTGGAGCCTCGACGCTGCCATCACTGCGCGCTATATCCAGGACAAGATCTCGCCCCAGGCGGCAGAAGAGTATCGCCGCGCCGTCTTCGCTAATCAGAACGCGATTACCAGCAAGGAAGATCTCCAGGCCTTCACCCAGAAATATTTCGCGAGCCACGGCCGCACAATGCCCTTTGTGGTCGATCCTACTGGCCAATTCGCCAGAGAGGTCAACGGCGACTACACCCTGGGCGAGCACATTGGACTTAGCCACACGCCTACGATCTTTATTGCCACTCAGAAGCAGTGGATCCAGATCGTCGATATTAACCAGCTCTACCAAACCCTCGACAACGTTATCGCCCAGGTCGGCAGCCCCGAGAACTCGGCGGCCCGGTCCACTGCCAACTCCAAGTTGCGCCGTGCCTCCACACCTCAGAAGTAGCCGCTCGCAGCTATATTACCCGGGCGCACCCGCCAACCTTAAAGCGACTGCTTAGTTTGCTGCCGCTGTTGATTCTGCGCTGTGAGTTCCACGACCGGTGAGTTGGCGGATGAGGTCAACCTCGTACTGACGGTAGGGCTTATCGTCCTGCCGGAACACTTCGTGGAACCAGAGGGTGGGCTGGATGAGAACGTAAGGACGCTCCCAGGAATCCCAGGGGAAGTAGGTCTGGGTCTTGCCGGCGACGAGGCCCCAGTTGATGGCGGCTACGTTGTATCTCTTGGCAATGGGAAGCGAGCCGTCGAAGGTGGAGCCGGCGCCGCGGGCCATGTACTCGGTGCAGAGGATGGGTCGGTGGTTGGGTTGGAGCTCCTTGATATGGGCTTCGAAGACCTCAGGCCAGCCATAGTCGTGGAAGGAGATGACGTCGGACTCGGCGAGCTGGATCTTGGTGGTGGGGCTTTCCTTGGCGGGATCGGACCAGTTGCCCGTCCAGACGCCGCTGGTGAGGGGCTGGATGGGGTGGGCGGAGCGGGCCCAGCTGAAGGCTTTGGGGAGGAGTTCGTCGACGCGGCGGACCTTGGCGGGCTCGTCTTTTGCGTCGTCGCCGCCCTTGTTGTCGGGTTCGTTCCAGACGTCCCAGCCGAGGATGCGGTCGTCCTTGGCGAAGGCGCCGACGACGCCTTTGACGTAGGCCTCGAGCTCCGGCTCGTGGTTGAGGAGGCGCTCCTTGCCGGGGGACTGGACCCATCCGGAGTTGTGGACGCCGGGGATGGGCGGGTGTTGCGGGCCGAGGTGCGGGTTGGTCTCCCAGCAGGAGTCGAAGAGGACGAGGAGGGGCTTGATGTGGTGCTTGGCGGCGATGCCGAGGAAGGTATCGAGGCGCTTTTTGAAGCCTTCGGGGTCTCCCTCCCAGAGCTGGTCTTGAAGAAACACGCGCATCGTGTTCATACCGATGCCCTCGGCCATGCCGAGCTCTTTATCGTTGAGCGCCGGGTTGAAAGTGGCGGCCTGAAACATCTCGAGCTCGTTGATGGCGTCGGAGGGAATGAAGTTGGAGCCGACGAGCCATGGCTGGCCCGCGTACCAGGCGTTGGCCTTGCTCTCGGACCAGCGGGCGGAGTGGCTTTGGGCGACGGCTGGGACAATGGCCGCGCTGGTCAGGAATAGAGCGATAAGGCTGCTGCGGAGGTTCATCAATGGACCCTTCGGTGCGGGAAACGGTGCGGTTCCGGACGCAACTACCATACAATAACCGATCGCCTTGGATCGTCGGCGGGAGAAGCAGCGGCGAAGCGCAAGCAACTGTGACATTCAAGGAGCTCTCTTCACTGCACCTCCGGTTGAGGTGCTGGCGTAGGTTGCGGGTCATGAGTTAGCGGGAGGCGGGCCGGTAGAGCCGCGGACGATCAGCGTGGGGTGAACGATATGTTCCTCTCCCACCGGTGGAGCTCCACCTTGCGGATCGCGGTTTCTGAAGAGGCTTCGGAAGGCTGTGTTCGCGAGCTCGCCGCGGGGCGCGCTGAGAGTCGTGAGGCCGGGATTGATATACGCGCTGAGCTGAATATCATCGAAGCCGACGATTGAAATGTCCTCGGGCACGCGCAGACCGTGCTCGTGAACAGCACCCAGAGCACCGATGGCGGTCAGGTCATTAGAGCAGAGGACGGCTGTGAGCGGTGAACCTGACGCGAGGATACGACACATGGCGTCATGACCGCCGCCGACGCGATGATTGCCCTCCTGAATCATGCGCGTGTCGGTGATCAGCTGCTTCTCGTGCAGCATTTGCGTAAAAGCGCGGAGCCGGGTTCGGGCGGAGGTGAGCAAAAGCGGGCCGCTAATGAAAGCGATTTCACGATGGCCGAGACCGGTGAGGTGATCGATCGCGGCAATGACGCCGGCAAGGTAATCAATTCGAACGCTGCTAACACCCGGGCCGGGCGTGCCGGTATCGAGGAAGACAAGCGGTATGTGGCGCCGGCTAAAGACGTCGATAAGCCGGTCGTCCATCTCGGAGGTCATGATCGCGACGCCGTCGACTTTGCGCTGCAGCATGCGACGCACGCAGCTTTCCATGCGAACAGGATCGTAGTTGGTGTTGGCGATAAGGACCTCCTGCCCGTGCTCGACGGCGACGTCCTCGAAGGCTTTGACAAGTTCGGGGAAGAAGGGGTTTGTGATATCGGAGATGATGAGGCCGTAGAGGGAGGATCTTCCCGAGCCGAGGGCGCGAGCGTTGGTGTTGGGATAGAAGCCCAGGGTGTCGATAGCGCGACGAACTCTCTCCGCCGTTTTGGGGCTGACGTTTGCAGACCCGTTGATAGTCCGTGAGACGGTGGCGGTGGAGACCCGGGCCTTTCGAGCAACAGCCGTAATATTCATAGTCTTGCAGGGAAGAGAGGAAGGGACAGACGCGGATTTGAAGCGCTTAGCGATACTACGGTTGCCGACCTTGAGTAGCAATGTCTTTCGGCAAAACTCATCCCTTGAATGGAGTACCTCTGCCATGAATGCTGCGTTTTGCCGGCGCGAACTCGCGCGAAAGTGCACGGACCCGGGTTGAAGCGCACCGATGCCGTTACTATGGGGAGCCATGACCCGCCGCAGCCAACCGACCATTACGGATTCGAAGCCGGTCAGCATCAAAGTGCTGGCGGAGTATCTCAGTCTGTCGCCGACGACGATCTCTCTGGTGTTGAATGAGGCGCCCGCGGGTAGATCCATTCCGGAGCCGACGAGGGAGCGGGTCCGGGCAGCGGCAAAGAAGCTGGGCTACCGGCCGAGCTTTTTCGCGCGGTCGCTGCGGAAGAAGCAGAGCTTCACCATTGGAACGATGGTTCCAGAGATCAGCGATCCGTATTCCACGATGGTGATGAGTGGTGTCGACGACGTGATGCAGGAGGAGGGCTATCTTGACCTGACTGTGAGCCACCGGAGGAAGCCGGACTTGATTGATGAGTATCCGCGGATTCTGCTGGACCGCTCCGTCGAGGGCATCATTGTTGTGGACACGCTTCTGTCTCACGCCTTGCCGGTGGCGACCGTGTCGATCGGGGGACACCAGACTGTGGGGGGCATTATCAACGTGGTGCTCGATCACCGCCGGGCGGCGGAGCTCGTTCTGCGTCACCTCCATAAGCTGGGCCACAGAGAGATTGCGTATATGCGGGGGCAGGAGCATAGCAGCGACTCGCGGGTCCGGTGGGAGAGCCTGATGCAGGTTTCGCGAGAGCTCCGTCTGGCGTACATACCGGAGTTGACCGTGCAGTTGGAGTTGGACTCCCCGTCGCCCGAGCTGGGGTATGCGATGGTGGGGCGACTTCTAGGTGCCGGGCTCCCTTTCACGGCGCTGGTCTGCTACAACGATTTTGCGGCGATCGGAGCGATCCGAGCCTTGGTGGACGCTGGTCTACGGGTTCCCGAGGACGTGTCGGTTGTGGGCTTCGACGACGTGCAGAATGCAGCGTTCAATAACCCGAGCCTGACGACGATTCGACAGCCGTTGCGAGAGATGGGGCGAATTGCGGCGCGAGCTTTGCTGCAGATGATCCGGAATGCGGCACCGGGGCCAACGGCCGATATCCCGGTTCTGCCGGAGCTGCTGATTCGTGAGTCCACCCTGCAGCCCGGGGCGAAGAAGGCGGCGGGGCAGACGGAGACGAAAGCGGCTCGCCGGATGCGGGCAGGCAGGCCGTAACGAAGGGCGGATGACCGCGCCACCTCTGCTCCGGGAGTTTAGGTTGTGTAGAGGTCGACGTATTCGTTGACGGGTGTGGACTCGAGTGCGTTTTGATTGAGCGACAGAACCCAGATCGCCTCCTGCTGTGACGGTGAGAGGCGGCGGGCCAGGTTGGAGCGGAACTTCTGTTCGAGGAGCGGGATGCCTTCGGAGCGGCGGCGGCGGTGGCCGATGGGGTACTCGACGGTTTCGGTGAGGGTGGATCCGTCGGTGAAGGCGAGGGTGAGGGTGTTGGCGATGGATCGCTTTTCAGGATCCAGGTAGTCGACCGTGAAGGCTGGGTGTTCGGTGCAGGTCATCTTTGCGCGGAGGTCGTCGATGCGGGGATCAGAGGCCACGGCGTCTTCGTAGTCGGAGGCGAGGAGGCGGCCGAAGATGAGGGGGACGGCCACCATGTACTGCACACAGTGGTCACGGTCGGCGGGATTGGAGAGCGGGCCTGCTTTGTCGATGATGCGGAGACAGGCCTGGTGGGTGCGGATGACGACGGAGGCAACGTCGTCCGGAGACTTCCCGGCTGCAAGCATTCTGCCGCGCAAGGTCATAGCGGCTTCGACGGCGGTTTGGGCGTGGAACTCGGCGGGAAAGCTGATCTTGAAAAGGACGTTTTCCATGACGTAGGAGCCGTAAGGACGTTGGAAGGTAAAGGGCTGGCCACGGAAGGAGACGTCGTAGAAGCCCCAGATCTTTGCGGTGAGGGCGGTGGGGTAGCCCATCTCGCCGCTCTCGACCATGAGGGCGAGGCGGACGGCGCGGCTGGTGGCGTCGCCGGCGGCCCAGCTCTTGCGGGAGCCAGTATTGGGAGTGTGGCGGTAAGTGCGAAGGCTCCCGCCGTCGGCCCAGGCGAGCGAGAGGGCGTCGATGATCTGCGCGCGGGTGAGGCCCAGCATGTGCGCGACGACGGCTATCGAGGCCACTTTGACGAGGATGACATGGTCAAGGCCGACGCGGTTGAAGGAGTTTTCGAGCGCAAGGCAGCCCTGGATCTCATGCGCCTTGATCATGGCGGTAAGGACGTCGCGCATGGTGAGCGGAGGTTGGCCGGCGGCGACGCGGTTGCGCGAGAGCCAATCCGCGACGGCGAGGATGCCGCCGAGGTTGTCGGAGGGGTGGCCCCACTCGGCGGCTAGCCAGGTGTCGTTGAAGTCGAGCCAGCGGATCATGGCGCCGATCGAGAAGGCGGCCTGGACGGGGTCGAGTTGGAACGAGGTGCCGGGGATTTTGGCTCCGTTGGGGACGACCGTGCCTGGGACTATTGGTCCGAGGAGCTTGGTGCAGGCGGGGTATTCAAGGGCTTCGAGGCCGCAGCCCAGGGTGTCAATGAGGCAGTTGCGGGCGGTCGAGTAGGCTAGCTCGCTGGTGATCTGGTAGGTGAGGACGTAGTCGGCGATGTCCTGGAGCACCTGGTCGGGTTGTGGGCGTTCTGCTGGTATGTGGCTGGGCATTTGTTCCCGGGGTACTCCCTCCCCTACTTTTGGTCTAAAGTATTCCATCGATGCAGGTTGCGTGTGGACCTTTGGTCTTCGCGAGCGGAAATGGCCCAATCTTTGGTTGTTGCCGATGCAAAGTTTTCGAAGGAAGCAGTTTGCCAGGCTCGGGAGGGTTAGCGGCGGTGTAGGTGGTGAACGGCTCAGGAGTTGGCTATGTCCAGTCTATCTTCGGGGATCGGTGGTTGCGCCACGGCTGCCCATTCCAAGAAAGTTGCCCGGTTGCAGCTGCCCATTCCAAGAAAGTTGCCCGGTTGCAGATGAGTGGGCTGGGTGCTCCGTGGTAGAGCTATGGCACAGGCCTTCAGCCCTCAGGACGTCTTCGGCTCGTGACCTGGGGCTTCACTCCAGGCTGGTATGCAGCGGGCCGTTGGCCCTGATTTCAACGTTTCTCAGTGCCGCTGGCTGAGAACGTGATGTTACGTGAAGAAGCGTAGATTCGCTGCGCTCAGGACAAGCTCTTCGATGCGGTACTCGCGATGAGAGCGTGAGCACGTCCGCTCAGGATGACAGCGTTTTTCGAGCGCCAGAACCTCCGAAAGGAGCCCTAGTTGACGGTTGACCACCGGACTGTGCACCGAGATATCAACATCGGGGCGCTAGATGGTTTGGGATATAGCGGGCGCGTCCCCTGATACGTCACGTCCAGGTGCGATGTGAATGTGCAATTCATCTTCGTTAGTCCTAACGAAATGGGTATTCTCATCGATCGTAGGATCTTGATTGGTTTCGCTGCATCGAAGTTTTGCTTCAGTGACACACTCGTCCACCGGGCGTTATTCCCGAGACCTGCGATGCTCTCAGTTCTGGCGAACGCCATCAATTTACCGTCTGGAGATTCTGCTCGCGCGGTCCAAACTACTTTGTTCTTATCCTGCGATCCGCGATCGGTGAGCTTACTAGGCGCGGTTTTCGATGGGAGTGAACGGGAGGTCTTCGGGGCCGGTGTAGATGGCGGCGGGGCGGATGATCTTGCCGTCGGCGCGCTGCTCGAGGATATGGGCGCACCAGCCGGCGTTGCGGGCGAGGACGAAGAGCGGGGTGAACATGGCGGTGGGGATGCCCATGAGGTAGTAGGAGACGGCGGAGAACCAGTCGAGGTTGGGGAACATCTTTTTCGCGTCCCAGAGGACGGACTCGAGGCGCTCGGCGATGGCATACATGGCGGTGTCGCCGGAGCTTTGTGCGAGCTCGTGGGCGACCTGCTTGATGATGGCATTGCGCGGATCGCTGACGGTGTAGACGGGGTGGCCGAAGCCGTTGACGACCTCCTTCTTTTCGAGGCGGGCGCGGATGTCGCGTTCGGCTTCGTCGGGCGTGGCGTAGCGCTGCTGGATCTCAAGCGCGACCTCGTTGGCTCCGCCGTGCTTGGGGCCGCGGAGGGCGCCGATGGCACCGGTGATTGCGGAGAAGAGGTCGGAGCCGGTGCCGGCGATGACGCGGGCGGTGAAGGTGGAGGCGTTGAACTCGTGCTCGGCGTAGAGGACGAGGGAGATCTGCATGGCGCGGACGTGCTCGGCTGACGGCGGGGCGCCGTGGAGGAGATGGAGGAAGTGGGCGGCGATGGTGTTGTCGTCAGTGTCCGTCTCGATGCGGCGGCCGTTGCGGCTGAAGTGGTGCCAGTAGAGGAGCATGGGGCCGGAGGCGGCGAGGAGGGTGTCAGCGCAATGGAGGGCAGAGGCGCGGCTGTGGTCGTCTTTTTCGGGGAGCGCGCAGCCCAGGGCAGAGACGCCGGTGCGGAGGACGTCCATGGGATGGGTGGAGGGCGGAAGTTGCTCGAGCACGGAGCGGACGAGGGCGGGCAGGCCGCGCCCCCGCATGAGTTTCTGCTTGTAGGCCGAGAGCTCGGTTGCGTTGGGGAGTTTGCCGTACAGGAGGAGGAAGGCGACCTCTTCGAACTCGCAGTGGGCTGCGAGCTCCGCGATGTCGTAGCCGCGGTAGTGGAGATCGTTGCCGGTGCGGCCAACGGTGCAGAGAGCGGTGTTGCCGGCGGGTGTGCCGGAGAGGGCTACCGATTTTTTGGGCTTGAACGCCCCCGGCGCGGAGGCAGGTTTGTCTGCCGAGTTTGTACCTGCGGTGGTTTCGATTTCGCTCATGGGCGCTCTGATCTTCCGTTCTGTAGGGGCTTGGTTGGCTTCTGCGAGGCAAAGAGGTCGTCGAGCTTCTGCTCGTAGGCGTGGTAGTCGAGGAAGCCGTAGAGCTCGGCGCGGGTCTGCATGAGCGGAAGGACGCTGGTCTGCGTGCCTTCGCTGCGGATGGTGCGATAGACGGAGAGGGCGGCTGCGTTCATGGCGCGGTAGGCGGAGCAGCAGTAGAGGACGATGTCGACACCGGCTTCTGCAAGCTGCTCGCGGGTGAAGAGCGGGGTGTGGCCGAACTCCGTGATGTTTGCGAGTATGGGGACGTTTGCGGCGGCGCGGAAGCGACGGTATTGGGGGAGCTCGGTGACGGCCTCGGCGAAGATCATGTCGGCGCCGGCTGCGACGTAGGCGCCGACGCGATCGAGAGCGGCGTCGATGCCCTCGCTCGCGAGCGAGTCGGTGCGCGCCATGACGACGAAGGAGGAGTCAGCGCGGGCGTCCACCGCAGCCTTGATCCGGTCGACCATCTCGGCGGTCGAGACGACCTCCTTGCCGGGGCGGTGGCCGCAACGCTTGGTGCCTACCTGATCTTCCATGTGGACGGCGGCTGCTCCGGCCTTCTCCATGGAGCGGATGGTGCGGGCTATGTTGAAGGCGCCACCCCAGCCAGTATCGATGTCCACCAGCACGGGAAGGGCGGTGACCTCGGTGATGCGGCGGAGATCGATGAGGACGTCTTCCATGGTGGAGATGCCGAGATCCGGCATCCCGAGCGAGTTGGCAGCGACGCCGCCACCAGAGAGGTAGAGTGCGCGGAAGCCGGTCGCCTCCGCCATGCGCGCCGCGTAGGCGTTGATGGCGCCGATCACTTGCAGCGGATGTTCCTCGTGGACCGCGCGCCAGAAGGCCGAGCCCGCGGGCAAGCTGGGCGGAGCGGATTGGGTGGTTTGCTGTTGCATAGGATCTCCGAAGCTTGGGCGCGTGCTGGCCGAGGTGTCAGCGCAGGCGCGGGGGGACCTTCGGATTCTAACCGGAGCGAGTGGATGCTGGCCGGGCCCGTCCAGGGCTGGATGGGGAAGCGCGTTGTGCTAAAAGGGACCATGCCCAGGCCTCCGGTGTTGACCTCCCTCCTGCTGCTGTCCGCCGCTGCGGCAGGTGCTGCCCAGAGCTCATCCATTTCCTCCAAAGCTGGCTCCTCCGATGCTGGCTCCTCCAATGCTGGTTCCTCCAACGCGGGCTCGTTCAACGCGGGCTCGTCCAATGCGGGCAAGAGCTCTTCGGCCGAGATCCCTTCGGTCGCGGTCCGGGTTGCCGGGATGAAGCATATTGAGGGTCTTCTTCCGCTGGATTGGGATGCGAAGGCGGGCAAGCTGTACGTTCAGGTCAAGCTGCTCGCCGGGGATCGTAGCGCGGATCTGCTGTATACCAACTCGCTTCCGTTCGGTACGGGCTCGAACGACCTGGGGCTGGACCGCGGGCAGACCGCGCCGGGGCGGATTGTGCGGTTCGAGCGCTTTGGGCCGAAGGTGCTTCTGGTGGAGCCGAACGAGGAGTTTCGAACGAGCTCCAGCGATCCGGCGGAGCAGTTGACGGTGCGACAGTCGTTTCCGGAGTCGGTTCTGTTCGGCTTCAAGGTGGAGGCGGAGTCGGCTGACTCCCCCGCCGGCAGCACGGTGCTGGTGGATGCGACGGAGCTGTTTGTTCGGGACGTGCATGGGGTCTCGGAGGCGCTGGCGCGGACGCAGCAGGGTGCGTACAAGGTGGATGTTTCCCGGTCCGCGATCGCCATGGACAGCACCAAGGCGTTTCCGAAGAACACCGAAGTAGAGGCCGTGCTGACTTTTACCACGGACGGTCCGGCGCGTGGCGAGTGGGTCCGCGATGTAGCGCCGGATGCGCACGCCATTACGCTGCGAGAGCACCAGAGCTTTCTTGAGCTTCCGCCGCCGGGATTTACGTCGCGGCGATTTGATCCGCGCGCCGGGTACTTCCCCGAGAGCTTTCGGAACTACTCGGCCTCCCTGGGGGAGCCGTTGGATCAGCAGTTCATCCTCCGGCATCGGCTGATCAAACGCGACCCTGCGTGCAAGACGAATTGCGAGCCGGTGCAGCCGATCCAGTACTACGTGGATCGAGGGGCGCCGGAGCCGATCCGATCGGCGCTGCTCGAAGGCGCGCGCTGGTGGAACCAGGCCTTTACGGCCGCGGGTTGGCAAAACGCATTTCGGGTCGATGTTCTGCCTGCGGATGCTGACCCGATGGATGTCCGATACAACATCATCCAGTGGGTGCATCGCTACACCAGAGGATGGAGCTACGGGGCGGCGGTTGCGGATCCGCGGACGGGCGAGATCATCAAGGGGAACGTCACGCTTGGATCGCTGCGCGGGCGGCAGGACTACCTGATTGCCGAGGCTCTGCTGGCGCCGTACAGCGGGGGCAAGGCGTGGCCGCCGAACGGTGACCCGAAGCGCGATCCCATGCTGCAGATGGTGCTTGCGCGCATCAGGCAGCTGGCCGCGCATGAGACGGGTCACACACTCGGGCTGGCGCATAACTTCGCTGCCAGCTCGTGTCCGCACCGGCCGGAGGAGTCCGTCTCCGTGATGGATTACCCTCATCCCTGGATCACGCTGGGCAAGGGCGGCGTTCCCGAGATCTCACAGGCATATGCGGTGAATATCGGTGAGTGGGATAAGGTCGCGATCGATTATGGCTATCGCGAGTTTGACAAGGGCCGGCAGCCGGCGGAGGACGTCCCGGGGCTGGAGCACATCCTGGCGGAGTCGCAGAGGCGCGGCCTGATCTTCATCACGGATGAGGACTCACGACCGATGGGAAGCGCGCACCCTCACGCGCATCTGTGGGATAACGGGGCGGATCCAGCGGAGGAGCTGAACCGGCTCCTCGAGGTTCGGTCGGCTGCGCTGCGGCGGTTCGGGGAGGCGGCGATTCGGCCGGGAACGGCGACCGCTCAGATGGAAGACACGCTGGTTCCGCTGTATCTCCTGCATCGGTACCAGACGGAGGCCGCGGCAAAGGAGATCGGCGGTCTGGACTACCGTTACACACTGCGCGGAGATGGTCAGCCCGGGCCCCGGATCGTGTTGCCGGAGGACCAGAGAAAGGCTTTGGCTGCCGTGCTGAAGACGATCTCCGCGGAGACACTGACGTTGCCGGAGGCTCTGCTGCAGCGGATGCCTCCACGACCTCCGGGGCTCGATCGTACGCGCGAGTCATTTGCTGCGGCTTCTGGGCTTAGCTTTGATCCGATTGCGGCGGCAGAGTCTTCGGCCGACCTGACGTTGGCACTGCTGCTGAACCCGCAGCGGGCGAGCCGCCTGGTTGAATATCACGCCCGGAACCCTGAGAACCCGGGCCTGGATGGCGTTATAGACCAGCTTCTGACCGCTACATGGAAGGCTCCGGCTGCCTCCGGGCTTGCGCTGGAGGTGCAACACGCAGTGCAGACCCGGACGGTGGAGGCGCTGTTGACGCTGGCCGCCAGCCCTACGGCAGCTGCAGAGGCCGCAGCCATCGCGCGCGACTATGTTTTGGGGGCTGAAGGCGAGCCTGCATTGCGGAGCTCCGGAGAGCCGGGCACATTGCGCGGCAAATCTGGCGAGGATCGACGCGTTCGAGCGCGATCCCTCAAAGTTTGTTGCGGCTAAGCCGGTTGAAGCACCGCCTGGGATGCCGATCGGGGACGAGGATGAGTTTTAGAGTTGGCCCGCTGATTGGCGGATGGGGCCCCGCTAAGTTGAGGGTAGCTCCTGCGTTGAGGGTAGCTCCTGCGTTGAGGGTAGCTCCTGCGTTGAAGGTAGCCCCTGCTGCGGGCGTGCGCTACGGGACCTCCGTGCGGGATACTTCTGACGGCGTGCTCGCTGATAGTCTCAGGTATGTCCATGCTGAGCCTGCGAGCAGAGACGCTCCGCGAAGCAGTTTCAGACAGCATAGGCACAGATCGAAGTTCCGCAACCAGCGGTCCTGGAGTGGAGTATCCCGCCCCTTTCCTTCTCTTCCGTTCTTGAGAGCGACGGCTTTGATGCCGGCGTGGTGCGGACGCATGCCGCGGGGCCGAGCGGAGCGCTGCCGATCACGGTGGAAATGCTGCTGACGCAGCCCTCGGGCAATCTGTTTGGCTTGACTCAGAATGCGGGAATGGGATGGGAGCCGGCCCGGCTGCTGGACCCGGAGTTCCTGGTTCTGAGCACACATGGGGGGATGCGAGCGGAGGATGGGAGGCCGATCGCGCTTGGCTTCCACACCGGGCATTGGGAGGTGGGCCTGTTGGTTGCCGAGGCGGCCCGCGAACTGCGCGAGCAGCGATGTACGCCGTTCGCGGGAGCATGTACGGATCCTTGTGATGGGCGGACGCAGGGGACGGATGGCATGCTCGACTCGCTGCCGTTCCGCAACGATGCGGCGGTGGTGCTGCGGCGGCTGATGCGCTCGCTGCCGACGCGAAAGGGTGTGATGGGCGTGGCGACCTGCGACAAGGGTCTGCCGGCGATGATGATGGCGCTGGCGTCGTCCGGCAAGATGCCGAGCATTCTGGTGCCGGGCGGTGTGACGCTGCTGCCGAACGAGGGCGAGGACGCGGGCAAGGTGCAGACGATCGGGGCGCGATTTGCGCAGAGCCAGATCAGCCTGGAGTATGCGGCGGAGGTAGGGTGCCGGGCGTGCGCGACACCGGGTGGAGGATGCCAGTTCCTGGGTACGGCAGCCACGTCGCAGGTGGTCGCGGAGGCGCTTGGTCTGTCGCTTCCCCATACGGCGCTTGCGCCTTCGGGCGAGGCGGTATGGCTGGACGCGGCGAGGCGATCGGCGCGAGCTATCGTGCGGATGCACCAGATCGGGCTGGGCACGTGCGATGTGTTGACGGATGCAGCGGTGCGGAATGCGATGGTCGTCCATGCGGCGTTTGGGGGGTCGACGAATCTGCTGCTGCATATCCCAGCGGTCGCGCATGCGGCGGGGCTGCGCCGGCCGAGCGCCGAGGACTGGGCTGCTGTGAATCGGCAGACACCGCGACTGGTCGATGCGCTGCCGAACGGACCGGGGAACTATGCGACGGTGCAGGTGTTTCTGGCGGGTGGTGTTCCGGAGGTGATGCTGCACCTGCGGCGGGCTGGGCACCTTGAGACGACCGTGAGGACGGTGACGGGCGAAACGCTGGACACATGCCTGGACTGGTGGGAGCAGAGTGCGCGGCGGCGGCAGATGAAAGATCAGCTGATGGCGCAGGATGGCATCGATGCCGAGGCGGTCATCATGGGGCCGGACCGGGCGCGAGAGCGCGGCTTGACGCCGACCGTGTGTTTCCCCGTCGGGAACCTTGCGCCCGAGGGCTGCGTGATCAAAAGCACGTCGCTTGATCCTTCGCTGATCGACGCCGCTGGTATCTATCGGCATCGCGGGCCCGCGAAGGTCTTTGTGACCGAGGCTGCCGCGATCGATGCGATCAAGCAAGGAGAGGTGGGCGAGGGAGATGTGATGGTGCTGATCTGCGGAGGTCCGGCAGGGGCCGGGATGCAGGAGATCTACCAGGTGACCTCGGCTTTGAAGCAGCTTCCACACTGCAAGCATGTTGCTGTGCTGACGGATGCGCGTTTCAGCGGGGTTTCGACCGGAGCATGCCTGGGGCACATCTCGCCCGAGGCGCTGTGTGGCGGGCCGGTCGGGCGGGTGCTGGAGGGAGATGTGATCGAGATCGTGGTTGACCGTGAGGCGTTGGTTGGGTCGGTTGATCTGGTTGGCCAGGGGAGCGAGATCTTTGGCGCGGACGAGGGGCGGCGGCGGCTTGCGGCAAGGGCACCGCGGCCGGACCTCGCAGCGCACCCGGCGCTGCCATCCGATACGAGGTTGTGGGCGGCGCTGGTGCAGGCGAGCGGCGGGGTGTGGGGTGGATGCGTGTATGACACGGAGATGATCCTGGCGCGGCTTGAGAACGGGCCGGGTGCTGCAGCAGAGGAGCGTAGCCTGGAGCACGCGCTCGCTCCGCACGAAGCCAGATGAGGGACGATGACAAGTTCAGCGGAGGAGCTTTTGACATGAGGCTGTATCGGACAAGTGACGGGTGTTACCTCGAGGAGGCCGGATCATATTTCAAGGTGGCCGGCCCTACGTGGAACGAACTTGCAATGCGTGAGGATCTCCATGCGTTTTGCGGATCGGTGATGCAGGAGACGAGGCCTGTGACTTGCTTCTTACCGGCCAGTATAATTGCGCCGATTGAGGACCAGGAGGTATGGGCGGCTGGCGTGACGTACTTCCGGAGCCGGAGTGCGCGGATTGAAGAGTCGAAGGATGCGGGCGGCGGGGACTTCTACGACCGGGTTTACAGTGCCGAACGTCCGGAGCTGTTCTTCAAGGCAACGGGACGACGGGTGGTGGGCTCGGGAGACAAGGTTCGGGTTCGGCGGGACGCTTCGTGGTCGGTTCCGGAGCCGGAGCTGACGCTGCTGATCAGTCCGGGCGGGAGGATCAACGGGTACACGATCGGCAATGACATGAGCTCACGGGATATCGAGGGAGAGAACCCGCTTTACCTGCCGCAGGCGAAGGTATACGACGGAAGCTGCGCGCTGGGGCCGTGCGTGTACGTGAGCACCGAACCGCTGTCACGGGAGACCGAGATCGAGATCACCATCTCGAGGGGTGATCGAGCGGAGTTCTCGGGGAAGACGACTCTCCGTGAGTTGAAGCGAGAGCCGGCGGTTCTGGTCGAGTACCTGTTACGGGAAAACAGTTTCCCCACGGGATGCTACCTGATGACGGGCACGGGCGTGGTTCCGCCGGATTCGTTCACGCTGCGGAGTGGCGACAGGATCGAGATCACGATCGGCGCTATCGGGACGTTGCGGAACGAGGTGGCGTGATGAGGGGCTGGGCGTTTGCTGACTTCGCAGGCGCGGGGTAGTGTTTGGCGAAGTTGTTGCGTGAGTTCACTACATCGAAGCTGCCGTTTGTGTCCGCGATCAGTTCGAGGGAGTTCCCGGCGTCGGGGCCGTTCAGGTTTGCGATGAACTGCTCGCCGGTGTTGTTTGCGGGGCCGCCCTCTTCGGAGAAGTGCACCTGCCAGAGGGTCTCGAGGCCAGGGGATTTGCGAATAGTTTGCAGGGTGGGTGTGGATCCACCCTTGGTTGCGCCGTTATCCATGATGGCGACGCGGGCGTGGAGTGCGTCAACGAACTCCGGGCTCGAGCTTTGGTTCCAGCCGTGGTGCGAGACGACGTAGATATCGACGTTGCCGAGCTTGTTGACGGGGCAGACGAGCTGCCGCTCCTTATCCTTGGTGAGGTCGCCGAGATCGAGGATCCTGAGAGCGCCGAAGTTGATGAGGATGCCGACCGAGCGCGCGTTCTCCGTCTGGTCTGCGGGATTCGGCGAAGTGGTGTTGCACCTGCCGTTCGCTTGGCCTCCACCTGGCAACGGCTGCGGCAGCAGATTGCCGTCGGCACTGATCACGGTGGCCTTGATCCCTTCGATGGGCAGAGTGGCACCGGGCATCGCGAGGATGTGTTTGAACTTACCGGTTGCGAGCACCTTTCCGTAGTCTGCCGAGAGCCGTTCGGTGACGCCGTGGTCGAGCTCGCGATTTTGCCCGTGATCGATGAAGGTGCCGACGGGAATGCGATCGACCAGTTGTGGCACGCCACCGACGTGATCCTCATGAAAGTGGGTGATGAGGACGAAGTCAATTTTGCTGAGGCCGGCCTTCTTCGCCGTGGAGACGATGCGGTCGGCGTCGCGGGCGTTGTTGCCGTCCCAGCCTGTGTCAATCAGCAGGGACTGGCCTGAAGGCGTGATGAAGAGCGTTGCCTGGCCGCCTTCGACGTCGATAAAGAAAGCTCTCAGCTTGCCGGCGCTCGACGGGGGTGCGGCTTGCGATGTGATTGGCGCAAGGACAAAAATGCAGAGCACGAAGAGACGGAAGATGCGGGAGCTTGCTTGGTTGATCAACGCAGGGATCATGACTGGCCTTTGCTGGAGGAAGGTTTGACTGAAACGGTTGCGCGCATGGCACCGGTGGAGATGCCGCCGTCGACGAGAAGGGTCTGCCCGGTGATGTACCGGCTGGCCTCGGAGGCGAGGAAGACGACGGCACCGTCGAGATCATGCGGAGCGCCTGGACGCTTCACGGGGATGCGGTCGATCAGGTAGTCGACCCACTCCTGGCTCTCGTAGAGAACCTTATTCTGATCGGTGCGGAACCAGCCAGGGGCGAGGCAGTTGACCGTGACGCCGTCCTTGCCCCAATCATCGGCGAGGCTCATGGTGAGCTGGCGGATACCGCCGCGGCTGGCGCCGTAAGGAGCGAGGCCGGCGTACCCCGCGACGCTGGTGACGGAGCCGATGTTGATGATGCGCCCATAGCCGTCGGCGATCATGCGTCGAGCGAGTCTCTGGGCGACGAAGAAGCTGCCGCGGAGGTTGGTGTCGAGGATCAGGTTCCAGTCGTCCCAGGTGACGTCGAGCGCGGGTTTGCGAACGTTGCAGCCGGCGTTGTTGACGAGGATGTGGATCCGGGGCACGGCAGCTTCGGCGGCGGCCCCCATGCGATCGATGCTGCCCTGGTCGCGCACGTCGAGGTCGAGTGGAAGGGCGTTGCGGCCGAGGGCATTAATCTCCGTGACGAAGGGCGCAAGGTCTGCGCGGTTGCGGCTGGTAAGGATGAGGTCGGCGCCAGCCCTGGCGAGAGCGCGGGCGAAGTGCTGCCCGAGGCCTCGACTGGCTCCGGTGACGAGGGCGACCTGGCCTGAAAGGTCGAAGAGATTTTCGCTCATTGCGCGTCTCCCGCAAGTGCCTGGGGAGAGCTTTGTCGAGGGGTGTCAACGATTGATCGAGGATCGAGGACGACCTTCATCAGGTTGGGCTCGCGAACGTAGAGGCGCTCGAACCAACTCGGTCCCTCGGCAAGGGGAGCGACGGCGGAGATGAGCGGCTTGACCTTGATCCTGCCGCTGGCGATCAGCGACATCGCTTCCGGGTACTCACCGGCGGAGGAGCATGAGCCCTGGAGGCGGATCTGCCGGGTGACCACCTTCTGCAAAGGGATGGAGACCTGCGCGGCGATGTTTCCCACAAGGATGACGGAGCCGCCTTTGCGAACGCAGTCAATGGCGGAGGCGACGGTATCCCCGCGACCGACGGCCTCGAAGACGACATCCACGCCGCGAGCTTCGGTGAGACGCGAGATCTCTTGTGCGAGATTAGCCGACGACGTGTTCACGATCTCGTCTGCGCCCAGATCCGTGCCGAGCCGGAGGCGGGTGTCGTCGAGGTCGGCGAGGACTAAGCGAGAATAGCCTGCGGCCCGGGCAGCCTGAAGGACGAGCAGGCCGATCATGCCCGCGCCGATGACCAGGGCAGTCCGGCCAGGTTCGCTCCCTGAGAGGGAGACGGCGTGCAGGGCGACCGAGACTGCCTCAAGCATGGCCGCCTCCGGGAAGGAGAGGTCCTCCGGAAGCTTGTAGAGGATATGTGCCGGGACTGTCACAAATTCCGCGAAGGCACCAGCCCGACTGTACTCACCGCAGGAGACCCCGATGACCTGGCGGTTGTCGCAGAGATTGACTTCGCCTTTGCGGCAGAAATCGCATTCACCGCAGTAGACGGTGGAGTCAAAGGTGACGCGATCGCCTTGAGCAAAGCCGCTCACCTCCGAACCAAGGGCGGCGACCGTTCCGGCGGCCTCGTGGCCCATGACGATGGGTGGGATGCGCCGGCCGGAGGCGCCATTGTATCCATGAACATCGCTGCCGCAGACCCCGCAGGCAGCGACCTCCACCAGGACTTCGCGGCGCCCTGGGGTGGGCCTGGGCAGGTCAGCGATGTTGAGGTGCTTGTATTCGGAGAGAAGAAGAGCCTTCATGTTGGGCCAGATACCTCGCGAGAACAGGGTACAACCTCCTGACCGGACACTCCTGGTCAGACTCTGAAATTGCTTCTGATCAGGAGCAAAGCAAGAGGCAAGTACGAGCGGGTGTCGACCGGGTATGATGCCATGTCACAGGTGGGGACGGCGTTGATGATGGCCCGAGACGAAGCAATCCCAAGACGACGGTGGAGAATCGCGTGCCTCCTCGGGTTGGGAGTGATGGTGAACTACGTCGACAGAGTGAATCTGTCGGTGTCTCAGAGCGCCCTCCATGCAGACTTCGGGATCTCGGTGATCACGTTTGGCTATCTCTCCAGTGCTTACAACTGGACCTACGCCTTGCTGCAACTGCCGGTTGGTGTGTGGCTGGATCGCTTCGGTGTGCGTCGGGTGGGCCGGCTGAGCATTCTCATCTGGAGCCTGGCGTCGTTTGCCGCTGCGCTGGCGCAGGGTGTGCGCGGGTTCTTCGGGGCGCGGCTGCTGCTCGGCGTTGGCGAGGCACCAACGTTTCCCTCGAATGCGAAGGCAATTGCATCCTGGTTCCCGGAGAGAGAGAGGGGGCTGCCGACCGCAATTTTCGATGCGTCGGCGAAGCTGGCGCCGGCGATCGGGGTGCCCCTGCTGGGGATCTTAATCGTCCACTTCGGCTGGCGCGTCAGCTTCGGCGCGACTGGTATTTTGAGCCTGCTCTACTTCGGCTTGTTCTATCTCATCTACCGAGATCCTGCGGACGATGCGGGACTGCAGCCGGAAGAATTGCGGTACATTGAGCACGGATTGGACGCCAAGCGGGGAGATGTAGATTCGTTGGACGGAGCCTCTCTGAGAGATCTGCTGCAACAGAAGAAGGTGCTGGGCATGGCTCTGGGGATGGGTGCTTATAACTACAGCTTCTATCTCCTGCTGGCGTGGCTTCCGAGCTACCTTTCCGTGATGCACCATGTGGATGTTCTGCATTCCGCTTTTTACACGGCAATTCCATGGATCTTTGCGACGGTGGTTGCCATCGTGATAGGTGGATGGATGGTCGACCTTCTGATCCGTCGTGGATGGAACGCGGACCGCGTACGGCGGTGGGTCCTGATCGGCGGCACGGTGTGCGGCCTGGGGCTGGTCGGCGCGGGAGAGGCAAAGAGTACAACGGCGGCACTTCTCTGGATCAGTCTGTCACTGGGCGGACTGTCTATTGCGTCTCCGGTGCTCTGGTCTGTTCCGGGCCTGATCGTCTCCCGGAGGAGTGTCGGAAAGGTGGGCGGGATAGCGAACTTCTGGGGACAGGTTTCAGCGATCAGCGCCCCGATTCTAACCGGCTATACCGTGGCGCGTACACACTCGTTTGCGACCGCCTTCCAGGTAGCGGGGTTGTACCTCCTGATCGGCATAGGATCCTATCTGCTGCTGCTTGGGAGATTGGAACGGGTTCCGGAGACGCATGGAGGGTGAACGCGAGGTTAGGCTGCGGACTTCTGGGATGATGAAGGATGCTTACACTCCAGGAGCAGTTCGGCCCGATTGACATCTACCTCTTCGACCAGCTCCTTCGAGGACGCATTGTTCCTGGGATGAGTGTGCTCGATGCCGGCTGCGGATCCGGGCGCAACCTTGTTTACCTGCTGCGGGAAGGGTACGAGGTCTTTGGCGTTGATGATGACGTGGATGCGGTGGAACAGGTGCGGGAACTGGCTCGCCTGCTGGCACCCGCGTTGCCATCGCGGAACTTCCGCCGGGAGACGATTGAGAGGATGTCGTTTCCGGATTCGTGTGCCGACGTGGCCTTGAGCAGCGCGGTACTGCACTTTGCGCGAGATGACGATCACTTCCTCGCCATGCTGCGGGCGATGTGGAGGGTACTGAAACCGGGCGGGCTCCTATTCTGTCGCCTCGCTTCTACGATCGGCATGGAGCACCAACATGTCGGCGGCCGGCGCTTCCTGTCGCCGGATGGTGTTGAGCGATATCTGGTGGATGAGGCTTTTCTGGTGGAATGCACGGAGGTGCTCCGTGGCGAGCTTGTGGATCCAATTAAGACAACCGTCGTTCAGCATCAGCGATGCATGACGACCTGGGTGCTAAGAAAACAGGCTGGGGTTGCGCTTCTGTGACACGCAAAGCGCGAGTTTGGGGCAGCAGAGTTGTGCGGATGCGCTGATTGCGGTCCAGTCGGCGTGAATGGGCGAAGTTCAGGCATTGAAACGAAAGTGCAGATGTTGTTCATGGTCATCTTGCCGCAGCGCCTGAGACCTGCAATATTTGGCCTCTGAGAACCAAAGGACGTACGTTCCTCAGGGCTGATTACAAAAACAGCAGAGCAAGATCAGTAATTCACGTTCAGCAACTGGCCGCGAGGTATGCTTCTCCGCCTGCAGGGTTGGAGCTATAAGGCATGCGAGGCCAAGAACCCTGGAGACAGCATGACGCCCCGAGCTCGCGGCCAGCAGAACGACTTTTTGAGATCCACGCTGTCATTGAGATGCAGCAGCATTCTGCTGGGGCTGCTTGCAGGCGTCTGCATCCTGTTCAGCCTTTCCGGCTGTGGGTCAGGAACGACAGCAAGCGCTCCGGCCGGAGCCGCTGATTTCTCGATTACGGCTTCGCCAGCGGCCCTGACGCTCGTCCCTGGGGGCGCAGCAGGACAGGTCTCGCTCGGGCTTGCGAGTCTGAACGGCTTTGCCGCGCCAGTGAGTATGGTGATCACCGGGCTTCCGGCGGGTGTTGCGGCATCCCCCGCCAGCTTCAGCATCGCGCCAGGAGCAACGCAGGTGCTCAGCTTGACTGCGGGGGCTGGAGCCGTTGCCGCAAATGCAGTGATCACCGTGACGGGGACCGCTGGTTCACTCACGCACAGTGTGACGGTAGCGCTCACCATCGCAGCCCCCGTAGCGCCGCCTGATTTCTCCCTCAGTGCAGTGCCTGGCTCTCTCAGCATCACCGGGGGAGCAGCCGGCGCCACGACGTCGTTGTCGGTTACCAGCGCGAACGGATTCAGCTCCAATGTAAACGTCGCGATCACCGGCTTGCCCGCAGGAGTGACGGCGTCGCCGGGAACACTCAGCCTCGTGCCGGGGGCGTCCCAGATCGTTACGCTGGCAGCGACCGCCAATGCTGGTGGAGGGACCTCTACCATCACGTTCACCGGAACGGCGGGCGCTCTGAGCCATACGTCGACGGTAGCACTGACCGTCATCGCGGGGGTGCAGCCAGATTTCAGCCTCACTGTTTCACCTTCGACTCTGATGTTGACGACGGGAGCGGCGGGGCAGCAGACCTCCGTTTCGGTCGGCTCGGTAAGCGGCTTCGCGGCACCGGTGAACGTCTCTGTCTCCGGCCTGCCAGCGGGAGTAACGGTCACTCCGGCCACGCTCATGGTTACACCGGATGCTGCGCAGCCAATCACGTTTACTGCTGCGGCGGGTGCTGCGATCGTTCCAGCTACCGTTACGATTACTGGCACCTCTGGCACTGTGCAGCACACAGCGACAGCGATGTTGACGATAGGGGCGGCGCCGGCCGCAGCAGTCGATGCAACCACTTATCATTTCGATAATGCCCGCACTGGCCTGAATCCAAACGAAACCATTCTTACGCCCGCGAACGTGAGGTCTTCGAGCTTCGGGAAACTGAGGCTGCTTGCTACCGACGGAAAGGTCGATGGCGAACCGCTGTACCTCTCGTCAATCAACATCAACGCCCAGACGCACAACGTGCTGTATGCCGTGAGTGAACATGACAGCATCTACGCGTTCGACGCTGATAGTGGAGCGCAGTTGTGGAAGGTGTCTGCCCTTGGTTCCGGTGAGACCACCAGCGACGCTCACAGTTGCGGCCAGATCACGCCTGAGATTGGCATTACTTCGACTCCTGTCATCGACCGGCACTTCGGTGACCACGGCGCCATCTTCGTGGTTGCGATGTCGAAGGACAGCACCGGCGCTTACCATCAGCGGCTTCATGCGCTGGACGTCACCACCGGCCTCGAACTCGCTGGCAGTCCTGCCGAGATCGCCGGCAGCTACCCGGGCAGCGGGGACAACAGCACAGGCGGGATGGTCACCTTTGCTCCCGGACAGTACGCTGAACGCGTTGGATTGCTGCTGATGAACCAGACGCTCTACCTTGGGTGGACCTCGCACTGTGACCAGAGGCCCTATACCGGATGGGTGATGGGCTACAGCGAGAACACGCTGCAGCAGACGCAGCTTCTGAACCTGACACCGAACGGAAGCGAGGGCTCGATCTGGATGAGTGGAGCTGGGATGGCTGCGGACACCTCGGGCAATATTTTTCTACTTGACGCGAATGGCACGCTCGACACATCGCTCGACGCGAATGGTTTTCCTGCCAACGCTGATTTCGGCAACGCCATTCTTAAGCTATCCACGGCAAATGGAAAGCTATCGGTGGCTGACTTCTTCGAGCCGTTCAACACCGTTGCGGAGTCGAATGCGGATATCGACCTGGGCTCGGGTGGGGCCCTGCTGCTGCCGGATCAGACGGACAGCGCGGGAACGGTTCGTCATCTGCTGGTTGGCGCCGGCAAGGACAAGAATATCTATGTTGCCGATCGCGATCACCTCGGCAAGTTCAATCCCGCAGACAACAGCAACGTGTACCAGCAGATATCGAATGCGCTTCCGGGTGGAGCGTGGTCGATGCCGGCATATTTCAACAACACGGTGTTCTACGGGGGCGTGGGAGATGTGCTGCGTGCATTCGCTATCAGCAATGCGAAGCTGAGCACGACGGCCACAAGCACATCGGCGACACACTTTGGCTACCCGGGCACAACTCCTAGCATCAGCGCCAATGGCACAAGCAATGGCATTGTCTGGGCGGTTGAGAGCGGTACCGGCTCTGCCGCTGTGCTGCATGCCTATAACGCGGCGAACCTCGCGGACGAACTTTACACCAGCAACCAGGCTCCGAACGGCCGGGACAGCTTTGGCAACGGAAACAAGTTCATCACGCCCAATGTTGTCAGCGGCAGGGTATACATCGGCACACCGAGCGGGGTCGCAGTCTTCGGTTTGCTGACGCAGCCCTGAAGTTCCTGCCGGGACGTCTCGGGTTGGTTTTCAACCCTCTTCGCCATTCAGGCTTCACGATCTGCATCAAGCCGACCAGTTCGGGCCGAAATGTGATGTCTCAGCAGGCAGGTGGTCTTCCCGTTCGCAGCACCGAGCGCAAGGCGGAAGCCTCAACGTAGACCTGGGCATGAGCAACTGCTGTTTGCAGGATTCCGATCCGAGCTAGACCTATCCGCTTGGACAGGTATAGCCCGTTATCGGAGATAGCTCCGGACGGGGGCAGTGGTTAATACGTTCGCAGGCCGCCAGCTTGACTAGGTGCGGCTGGCGGGGCGACCGATAGCGCTATTCAATCGGGCTCCGAAGATCCTGAGCGGCTCCGGGAGGCGTTCTGAAGATGTGTTGCCGGTCGGCTTCGATAACGTGCTTCGCAGCTTTACATCTGCTTGCAGGCGATTTCGAAGTGCATCGATGCGAGCGGCGTGACGTTTCTTCGCGTGGGCGATGAAGACCTCAGGCGGGATCAAGGAGTTACAAGCCATAAGCGCAGCCTAGCGATTCCTCTGCCGGAGTTCTGTAGCACTTTGGGTGGCACCTGCTCACCTGAATGGCCCGTCGTGCTCTTGCACGCTTAGTTCTTCTTGAAGAGCCGTACCAAGCTGCGGTGAGCCTACACGGATTGCCAGGCACCGGCGGGTCCGAAAACTTTGTAGAAGACGCGGTAAATACTCCTGCTGAACCCCGCCTTGATTGGAGCGCCCGAGCGCGGGGCAGGTATCGACGACGGAGCCGCTGCGGTTCAGGCGCTCTTAGAGGACCGAAGCCAGTTGGGGGCGCAAGCCGGCGTGATTATTTTCGTAAAGGGCAAGGAGCCGTTGCCGCATGAGGAAGTACGCTGCCGAAGCCTCTTGCACGCTGAACGGGGCTACTGCCGCGCAGCGTCGGCTAAGGGCGGCGAGCTCAATTTTTCTTGCCGCGGTGCGAATCCGAACTGCATCGCGGCGCATCATCTCCGTTACGATGCGGCCTTCGGTGAGGTTCCATCGTTGGACGTGCCTTGCAAGCTCAAGCATCGCCTCGGCATTGTCACGCATTCGGCAGAGTCCTTCGTGTCCGCCGAGCAGCTCCCACATTTCCCCAGGCTCGATCCGAAGCTGGTTCTTCTCCGGGTTCAGGTAAGAGGAGGCGATTCTTTCAATTTGGAGGATGTCTAAAGGTCTGATAGTGGCCACAAGTTCCGGCCATGAGCGTAGCTGCCGTCTTTCCCGCATCACGAAGCGGAGATAGTAAAGTCCAAGTGCCGCGACGGCGGATCCAAGGATCAAGATGGGGATCATGGAAGGAAACCTCTCAGTCACAGCATAGTTCCGTTCTCACGCGCCGTTCCAACTCGCGCCTGCAAATCTATCAGATCGCCGTGCATGCGTGGAGAAAATTCCTCCGATGCAGCTTCCGGGAGCCAAAAGGCCACTGACCAATACAGTACAGCGCCAAGGTAGACCCATTGCCGGATGTGATCGAGGGTCCTGAAATGTGTCTCCGTTCCCCAGTAGCTGTGCAAGGTGTCCGTTGCGAAGGCGACGAAGGACCAGGCGATCAGCCCATTGCCCAAGCGCATGACGTATCCCCGCCAGACCAGACCGAGCCGTTGCGAGGCACTCATGATGCCAGTGAAGGAGCAGCAGATCAGCATGGTTGTGAAGAGATTTCCGCGTACCTCCCAGGCGTCGAGCGAGGACGGCGCTGCCGGTGCGATCCACCATGCGATGCTCCCCGCAAACACAGCCCCGGCGAGGCCAATGCCATAGAACCTCACTTTTGCGCCTTCGGCCCACTCTCCACTGGTTTGAAGCACGATGTGTGCGACCTCAACCACCAGGCCGACCTGGAGGAGGAAATCGATCGTTGCTCCCGACCAATACAGGTCGGCGTAGAGGTGCCGTGGCCCCCACCGAAACCCGCAATAAAGCACAACGGTGTAGAGGACCTGAAAGGCGATCCATGCCGTGAACCAGGGCAGGATTTTTGAACGGCGGCGGAACAGCAGGACACAGAGGAGGACGGAGTTCGCGATGAAACCCGCCCCCCAAAGTATCGTGTCTGTAAGTGAAAAATGCATCCGGAACCACTATGCGTCTTTCGCTGTGCTCCTGCAAGAACTAGAACCCAAGGACGGAGGCAATTATCATAAAAAGGTTGCCGGGAGCGAGAACCAGCGGGTGCGGGTTCGTTCCTCCGACCGCTTGTGGATGGGGGTTTGTCCCTCCAACTGCGGATGGGCTCACCTGGCAGTAGCTGGTGACGTTTGCTGCAAGCGTAACGGATACGACAACACACATACGAAGTAACGATTTCATGAAATTTATCCTCTGGGCGCAATGGCGCTAGTAAACAGCCTAGTCGACCTCGCATCAGCTCGCTACCCTACAAAGGGCACTTCCGTCAAGCTGCAGGCGTTGGAAGATAGAACAGAGCGCTTCGAGGCTGGGGGATGCGAAGCTTTGAAGCCACACTCTCTTGAACCAAGAGGCCGAAAGTTTTGTTGGGACCCGACCGGCTCTCATCGAGAGCGGTCGTGAACGGCCAGGCGCCCGGCTGTTGAAACTTGCGCGGAATCTCACGTGCGCAGAACGGTCTAGCGACGCAACAGTGTCGACCCGCTGCCATATAAGACCTGAACTCCGATGATGAGCAGCCATATCCAGAGCGCAAATCGGAGGGGACGCTTGGGAATGAATCTTGAAGAGAGGGTGCCGACCGCTACACCTGCGATGCCGCCGACGATCAGATGTGTGAGCAGGGCAGGATTGACCGAGTGTGAGAACCAATGCGCTCCGCTGCCGACGAGCGAGAGCAGGAAGCCGAAGAGGATGTCTGTGCCGACCACCTGCGATGGGAGGAGATCGGTAAGAGAGAGCAGGGCAGCGGTGCCCAGAGCTCCGGCACCAGCGGAGGAGAAGCCAACCTCGGCGCCTACGGGCAGCATCAGGAGCGCCAACCAACGACGCCGGTCATGCGGCACCGACTCTCTCCTGACTTTGCGGAAGGAAAAGACAATCTGGTAGATGGCAGTGAGTACAAGTACCGCCCCCAGCATGCCATTCATCGCCTGCTTTGCGCCGGCGGAAGCAAGCCGGTTGAGCAGGAGGGAGCCGAGCAGGACACCGGGCAGACCACCCACAAGCATGAGCCCCAGGACGTGCCAGTTCACCTGACGACGGGCTATCTGCGAAGGGACAAGCACGAGCTTGACGGCAGCGGAGAACATCAGGCCGGTGCTGACGGCGGTCGTTGCCGGGACACCGAGAAACAGGATCAGCAGGGGCGTCGTGATGGTGCCCGCGCCGACGCCTGTAAGCGCGATAAAGATCGCGATGGTGAAACCGATGAGGTATTCCATACTGCCTCGCTTTGAAGCGACTCCGGCAGGAGCGGCTGGGCGCAGCTAATTTTTAGGTGCAGCCTCGATGTGGATGCCACATTCGACCTTGCGTCCTGCCCAGCGTCCGGAGCGAGGATCGTTTGGATCGGTAGGGAGCGAGGTGCAGGGTTCGCAGCCGATGCTCGTGTATCCCTGCTCGTAGAGCGGAAGCAGAGGGATGCCGAACTGTTCGGCGAGCTGCCAGACGTCGCGTGTCGTCCAGTCGGCGAACGGGCTCAGCTTGCGGACAACGACTCCGCCTGGAAGGGCAAAGTCCGCGACCTCTTCGAGTGTGGTGCGGCTGCGCGCCTGCTCCCGACGGAGGCCGGTAAGCCAAAGCTTGTACTTTCCCACAGCGGCGAAGAGCGGCTCGACCTTGCGCAAAGCGCAACACCGATCCGGCGCGATCTGGTGGAGCATCCCGTGCTCGGCCTCCTGCTGCGCGACGGTGTTCGCGGGGACGAGATTGATCAGGTTGAGGTCCCAATCGGCGGCGATGCGGTCGCGGTAGGTATACGTCTCCGCGAAGTGATAGCCCGTATCAAGGAAGAGCACAGGGATTCGCGGCCTGAGTTCTTGCGCGAGCTTGAGCAGGAGAACGTCTTCGGCCTGGAAGCTGCAGGTCAGACAGGCGTCCCCCTCGCGAGGCGCGGCCTCCATCTCGCTTGCGAGAAGAGCGCGGACGTGCGCGAGTTGTCCCAGCAGCTCGGGGCGAAGGTCTGGCTGAGGTTTCGCGCCGAGCAGATGTGCTGACGGCGTGGTCGGAAGCAGGCTGCTCATGAAGATTCTCCGAGGCGCATGACGCCAGTGTTTCGAAGTAGATGAATCGTCTCTCTCACCGCTTCGGAGAGATTGCCGTGCGGGTCGAGAGTTAACGTCGCATTCCTACCGGTGATCTTTACCGCCAGGGTCTCCTGGTTGTCGGCGGCTTCGTCGATGGTCACGACAAGAAGCCCGGCGGAGGTAAGTGCGGCGATCGACGGCTCGCCTGCTTTGAGCAGAACGACGTCTGCTCCGCCGTCAAAGAGAGCTCGCTCGACGGCCTCGCCAAATGCTCGTGGACCGGTGAGGACGAGGTGTGCCCCGGTGTGGCCGTGGCGCGAGAAGCGATCAATCTCCGTAACGGGTCCTTTCTTGGCATAAGCCGGCGCACTTGGGAAATTAGCCGCACTTGGGAAGCTAAGGGAAGAACGAGGGTCATGCTCCGGGCGGTTCCTTTCCGGAGCGTTGCTCACCGAGCGAATCATGCCGGCAGCTACCGTCGCGTTGCTTTGCCGATCGATCAGAACAAAGCTGCCAGTGCGTCGATTGAGGACGTAAGGGTCCACTGCGAGGGGAAGCAGCGTCTCGATAGCGACCAGGCCGATATCGTTTATGCCTAACGTTGCTGCGGTATCTGCCTCGGTGGCGTGCGGCTGCAACACCGCCAGGTTGACGGTGTGAAGTAGCTTCCGGACATGCGCCTGCACCGTGCGGCTGGTGTGCTTCAGCAAATATCGTTGCGTGAGATCGAGCGGCTTGGCATTCATCCAAACGAGCGACGCTGTGAACTGGTCCGTGACGGTCGCGGGATCATCTGGCGCTGCCAGGAGGTCACCACGGCTGATGTCGATCTCATCCTCGAGAGTAAGCGTGACGGAGAGTGGAGCCGTCGCGTGGGAGAGATCGCCGTCGAAGGTAACGATACGTTCGACGCGGCTCGATCGTCGCGAGGGGAGCACCAGAATACGATCTCCTGGACGGACGGAGCCGGATGCGATCTGGCCAGCGAAGCCGCGAAAATCGAGATCTGGACGAATGACGCGCTGCACCGGAAGCCGAAAGGGGGCGGTCGCATTGGCTATCGAGGATGGAATTGATTCGAGGAGGCTGAGGAGCGAGGGGCCGGTGTACCACGGCATCGCACTGCTGCCGTGAACGACGTTGTCTCCGGCCAGGGCGCTGACTGGAACGAAGTGGAGCTCCGTAGCCTGGTGACCATCGACGTCCAGCGTATTGAAAAAGGACGAGAAGTCTTGGCGAATGCGGGTGAAGATGGTCTCGGAGTAATCGACCAGATCCATTTTGTTGATCGCGACGAGGACATGACGAACACCAAGCAGAGCGGTGATGTAGGCGTGGCGGCGCGATTGTGTAAGGACGCCTTTGCGCGCGTCCACGAGGACAATCGCGACGTCGGCAGTGCTGGCCCCTGTGGCCATATTGCGCGTGTACTGTTCGTGACCTGGGGTGTCTGCGATGATGAACTTGCGCCGGGAGGTCGAGAAGTACCGGTACGCCACGTCGATGGTGATTCCTTGCTCCCGCTCGGCGCGGAGGCCATCGGTCAGGAGTGCGAGATCGAGGACGCCTGGCGCTGTCGTTCCCTTTCCTTCAATCGACTGGATCTGGTCGTCGTAGACACTTTGGGTGTCGTAGAGCAGGCGGCCGATCAGCGTGGATTTGCCGTCGTCGACCGAGCCAGCTGTTGAGAAGCGCAGCAGATCCTTTGCACGCTCTTCGGCGAGGTAATCTGCGACATCGAAGTTTGCGGATGCGCTCCGGCCGGCAAGTTCCGGGGAGAGTTGCACCGGCGGCAGCTCTGGCGTATGGGAGAAGAGCGGATTGAATGCCGGGATGCGTTCGTCCCAAACCTCGGGCTCGCGAGCGGGCGCTTCGTCCATTTGTGTTTCGGACAGATCACGCTCGATGAGGTCGTTTGCATGAGGGAAGTTGGCCATGGTTAGAAGTAACCCTCGCGCTTTTTGAGCTCCATGGAGCCCTCCTGATCGTGGTCGATGACACGGTTCGCGCGTTCGGAAGATCGAAAGCCGAGGATCTCCTCGATGATCTTGGGAATGGTATCGGCGTCGGAGCGAATGGCGCCGGTGCATGGGCTGCAGCCCAGGGAGCGCAGACGCGACTTGACCATAACGGGCTGCTCACCGGGGCGGGCCACGAACTCCTGTTCGGTGGGAAGCAAAGCATCACCGCGCAGGTACATCGGGCGCTCCCTGGCGAAGTAGAGATCGACAACGGGTATGTTTTCTTCGTGGATGTACTGCCACACGTCCATCTCGGTCCAGTTGGAAAGGGGGAAGACGCGGATCGTCTCGCCAGGGTGAATGCGCGCGTTGTACAGGTTCCAGAGTTCAGGGCGCTGGTTCTTCGGATCCCACTGTCCGGCACGGTCGCGGAAGGAGTAGATCCGTTCTTTGGCCCGCGATTTCTCTTCGTCCCGGCGAGCCCCACCAAAGGCTGCGGTGAATCCGTAGTGCGCCAGACCATCGAGCAGTGCCTGCGTCTTGAGCAGACCGCAGCAGCGCTTCGTATCGAGCTTCATGGGACTGGTCCCGGCGGTCAACGCAGCATCGTTACGCCAGACGAGAAGCTCTGCGCCAATGGAGCGTGCCATACGATCGCGGAACTCGATCATCTCGCGAAACTTATAGCCAGTGTCCACGTGGAGCAGTGGAAACGGAATCGGTGCCGGGAAGAACGCCTTCTGCGCCAGACGGAGCATGACCGATGAATCTTTACCGATTGAATAGAGCATCACCGGCCGTTCAAACTCGGCTGCGACCTCCCTGAGTATGTGGATGCTCTCTGCTTCCAAGAGCCGGAGGTGGCTCAATGGAGACGACGTATGAGTGCCAAGTATGGCTTGCTCGATAGCTTCGGGCATTGCAGGTAGCTCCGATAGGTACGGCCTCCCGCATGTCTGCGGTGGACCTATCTGTGCAAGTGCGACTGATCTGGGAAAGAGAGTTCTGGAGGAACTAACGCGCGCTACAACACTTGGCCGCGGCCGGACAACAACAGCGAAGCTGGCAAAGGGAGCGCATGCGTATTGTGTGAGAGTACCAAAACATGCCCGCGAACTCAAGGGGTGAGCGTACGTGGTCTTGGTGAATCGAATGCGAGAGGCTCGGCTTCGAGACCCACATGCCGATCTCAGGGAGCCGCTTGAGGGGGAGCTTACCGCGTGGCGTCCCAAGATGGGAGGCTATGTACGTGTTCACCACACATTGCCTAAAGCTTGCAAGATTATGCGTGCCTTGACGCAAGCCAAGCTTCGTTCAGCAATCGCTCTCTGTCGCACCTAGTGACCGAAGTTGGCGTCGTGACACGAGTTGCATAGCCTCAGAGGCTCCGAAGCAGAGCAGAGGTGATTGGTTCTCCCATTGCGTATAAGAGGTTGCGTACTCACATCTTTGGAGTGGGTTCCGAGCTTCTTTATGGGTGAACAATACAATGAGCAAAGCCACACCTCAGCGTACGACTGGCCCAGCCAGTAGCTTCCGCCAGACCTTGCGTGCAGCAACTTTTCGAAGGCAGACGGGGCGTGAAATATTTCTCTTGTTCGCTTGCTTGTTCGCGGCCAGGGTCGGTTCGGTTCAAGCGCAAGCAGTCCCAACTGCCACCAAGTCCGGAGGTCTGCAGGTCGGTGCAGGTTATGTGCGTGCAAACCCTGATTACAGTCCAAAGAACTTCAATGGATTTGCCGTATACAGCGACGTGGATCTCTGGAAGCACTTCGGTGCAGAAGCCGAGTTCCATCGGATAGCAGTGTCTACGGACGTGAAGATATCAGAGACAAGCTATGAGGTCGGCGGCCGCTACAGGCTGCCTATCGGGCCTCTTTCGCCTTACCTGAAGCTGATGGTTGGCGCAGGTTCATTCCGCTTCGAGAACAGCACTCAGAACGGAACGCATGGGATGTTCGCGGGTGGCGGAGGCATAGATTTCCGGATTCACCCAAGAGTGATGCTGCGGGCCGATTACGAGTACCAACGCTGGGCCTCTTTCCCGCCCCGGGGTCTGCAACCGAGTCTTGTCACGATCGGCATAGCCTATGCGTTTAAATAAGCTGGTCCTAACGCGAGTGTCGCGGTGGGTATACCAGAACGCAACCGAACGGGAGACCCCGGTTTTCACCGGTTCTGCTCCCGAACGAGCGAGTGGACCCAGTTTGGTTTGACCAGGGGAGAAGGCGGCAAAAAAGCACCGCCAGGACGCCTCTCGCACTCGTGCTCCTCTAATCGAAGAAGTAGCCGATATCTGTAAGCAGCCCTTCACTCAGTTCAACGCCCAAGAGGCGCACACTGGGTGAGATGTGCAGGTCGCCATCGAAGCGCTGGAGGACAGAGGAGGGCAAGTCTGTCTTTTCCCGAAGCATGCAAAGTAATGCTTCGCTATCGGTTGGATACTGAAAATCCCCGGGCAGCCCACATGCTGGACGGATGGTGAGGGAGAGCGGAATGGTCGGCATACCTGGAGTGAGTGGGGAGGACGATTGAGCGATTAGGTTGACACGCATAATGAAGGGATGTTGCCATGTGCCGTTGGCGCCCTCAATGGTACGGATGGGTGATCTGTTTCCGGACCCTCCAGACACACATGCAGTCTACGACTATGGTCCGAGCTCATTGCAACATGTAACGCTGGCCTATCATCTGGTAGCTGACTCTGTTTCGGCCGCTAGCCTTCGCCTCATAGAGCGCTCTGTCCGCCGCCTTTAGGAGGTCATCTCGATACATACCCAGACCCGGAACGCACATCGAGACCCCACAACTAATCGTGGCCCATAACACTACCTGCCCGAACGGCTCTCCGGTGACAGGCCTGCCCGAAACCTCAACAAGTGCTCGAACCTGCTCGGCCAGTAGAAGGGCGTTTTCTAGCTCAGTATTCGGCAGCAATACAACGAACTCTTCACCCCCGAAGCGTGCGGTGAAATCGCCATGGCCCCGCAAACCCTGGAGCAGCAGGCCAGCAATATGCTGCAACATCTCATCCCCGTACAGGTGGCCATGCCTGTCATTAAGACGTTTGAAGTGGTCCACATCAAAGATGATTGCGCTCAGAGGCATCTTCGAACCTTCCCCTTCTGACCAGAGTTTTTCGAATCGCTCCTCGAAGGCACGCCGGTTGGGAAGTCCGGTCAGCTTGTCCACGGTCGAGAGTTGCTGGAGTTCCGAGTTCCATGCCTCCAAGCTCTGGCCGTGGACCTCACTTCGCAGGTACATCAGGTACCCGAGGCGCTCTTCCCGCTCGAGGCTGTAGCTCGCGGTCATCGTGATCGCAACGCCTATTGCCAACAAGCTCGCGGCGACGATCTTCTCGGGACCTCGCAAGCCGGTGGCTTGCACGAGAAACCACAATCCACAGGCTGACATAATCGCGGTCGCACCCACTGCGTACGGCAGCCGGATCCTCATCACCACGTCCACGAAAAGAACTGTGATCAGCACACAGATCAATCCATATGTCGTGGCTGCGGCGGTTACGTTTCCCTCGATATAGAGGTTGATAAAGCAGATGATCGTGGTTCCGGCGGCCACGCTTCCTTCCCGTATCCACCGCCTGGGATTCAATCGCATCAGCAGATTGACACACAGCGCCAAAGGCGTGACCACGATCGTTCTCAAAACGATTGATTCCCATTGGGAGTCCTTCACCAGGATGTAATCCACAAGTAAACATCCGTTGAGGAAGATGATCGCGAGTAGACCCTCAATCCACAGGCGATAGGACCGATCCTTCGCCGTGTCGCGCTCAAACCGATTTTCGAGCGGGTCCGAAAACCTGAGACGTCGAAACTTGCTCTGGCGGAGCCTATCTATCTCCTCGTCTACGATCTCACGGCTCGGCATCGCCAGCATGGAACTCCCATCCTTACAGGGTTGCATCACAAAGCAGGGCTCCGAGCCCCCAATCCGACCATCCTGTTGTGTCCTTATGAGATGCAGAATCGGACAGCATTCTAAGTGGGATAAGGGACCTATCGATTGCTCGGCGATAGGGCGCTCCCTCCCGAGCGAACGGATCCTCGAGCTGAGGTCCGTAGAAGAGATTAGGGAAGCGCTTGATCGTCTGCTCAGGCTGGTTCTGATTTGTCCGGCAACGAGAGCAAGCACGTTTGGCTCTGCGCTCCGCTACTATTCAAATGTGATCCCGTCCGCCCGCTTCCGGTTCGCCGTTTTCCTGATCTTCGCCCTTCTCTTTCCTTTGCAGCACTCAGCAGGCGCCTACTCCCTGCTTACACACGAGCAGTTGATCGACCTCACCTGGAAACAATCCGTTGTTCCGCTCCTGCTTAGCCGCTACCCCACCCTTACCCCCGCACAGCTTGAGCATGCGAGGGCCTACGCATATGGAGGGTGCGTGATCCAAGATATCGGCTACTACCCTTTTGGCGACGCCTCCTTCTCGAACCTGACCCACTATGTCCGCTCTGGCGACCTTGTGGTTAACCTGTTCCGTAACGCCGGGAATGCGGACGAGCTGGCCTTCGCGGTCGGTGCGCTCTCTCACTATATTGGCGATACGATCGGACACGCCCAAGCCACCAACCTCGCCGTTCCTGTCGAGTTTCCCAAATTAGGCGTGAAGTACGGTCCCGTGGTGAACTACGCCGAGGGCGAACGCCAGCACGTGCAGACCGAGTTCGCCTTTGACATCAACGAGGTTGCGCATAACCGCGTTGCCCCTGTTCATTACCTTCGGCATGTCGGGCTGGAGGTGCCAACGCGCCAACTCGCCTTGGCGTTTTACCAGACCTATGGTCTAGGCGAGGACTTCTCCGGCACACGCGGTCGCCGCGTCAACGTCGGAGGCTATCGCTTCGCAGTCCGCGCCTTTATCCCGCGCATCGCCTATGCCGTAACAATCCTGCACCGAAAGCACGAGCCCGTGGACCTCCCCACGCCCGAACTTGCTGAGATCAAGAGACAGATCGCATCGGTCGCAGCGGACAACAATTGGGATCAGTACCGCCGGAGAGCCGGTATCGGCACCTACTCGCTGGCAGGACTTCTGCTGGTGCTACCCAAGATCGGTCCGCTAAAGTTGGTTGCCGTGCAAGGTCCCACATCCGATACGGAGGCGCAGTACATGCACAGCGTGGCCAGTTCTACCTCCGCGCTGCGGCATGTGCTGGCCCGTTTCACGCCGCCGCCTGCCACTCGCCCTACCGCCTCTTTGGCCGCCGCCTCTGACATCCATTCCAAGCCCCCTGCCAACCATCCTCTACCAACAAGGCCTGGCGCTCGGCAAGATGTACCACGGGAATCCAACGACCCTCGTCACCCGCTTCCGAACCGCGACCTGGACACCGGCGATGTCGTCAAACCGGGCGGGTATCCTCTCACGGATTCCACCTACGCCGATCTCCTCCATCGCCTCGTATCGCAGCCAACGCAGCCGATACCGCCCGCACTGAAGGAAGACGTGCAGGCCTATTATGCCAATCCAGATTCCCCTATCACCACAAAGAAGAACCCGCAGCGCTGGGCGGAGGTGCAGACGGACCTGGCCAAGTTAGCGAACGTTCCGACCAGTACCGAACCGATTCCTTATGCGATGTACGGTGACGACCTCGAGGCGAACCCCTAGCTTTCTTCCCGCACGCATCCCTGTCGCCTGGTTGAGCCCTCGGCAAGTGATCGAAGGTGGTGACGCTATGCTGCCGCTCCACCCTTCGCTTTCGATCCGTTACCATTCACCATACGAATGCACCTTCCACGCCTTGCGATCGGCATCGACTTCGGCACGACGAACAGCTCGGTTGCGCTTGCCAGGGCCAGCGCTCCTGATCAGCCCGCAGTTGTCGAGTTCGTCGCGTTTCGCAATCCCGAGGAGACGATCACTGCTTCGTCACGCTCGATCCTCTACATCGAGCAAAGCAAGCAGCGCACGCGCTCAGCGACCGAGACATTTAGTGGATTTTCAGCCATCCGGCGTTACCTCGACCGTCACCACACGACGGATACCTCCACCAGCTTCGAGCCCCGGCCAGGCAGACTGATCCAGTCGCTGAAGTCTTACCTCGCGGTCCGCAACCTGACGGGAACCGAGGTATTTGGCCGGCGATACAGCGTCGAGGACCTGATCGCCCGCATCGTGAGCGATCTCCGGCTCGCAACGGAAGGACACCTCGGTACGGCGATTTCGCCCGAGACTCCTGTTGTAGTTGGTCGCCCGGTTCGCTTTGTGACGGCCGAATCTCCAGAGGATAACGTCTTTGCCCTCGCGCGCCTGACGTCCTCCCTGGCCTTGGCGGGTCTGCCGAACGTCCGTTTTTTGCCGGAGCCTGTGGCCGCCGCGTTCGCGTATGAGTCCACCCTCACCCGTGACGAACTGATCCTTATTGGTGACTTCGGGGGGGGCACGTCGGATTTCTCCCTGGTCCGCGTAGGTCCATCCATGCGCGAGCTTCTGCCAGAGCAACGCATTCTAGGAACAGCAGGCCTGGGCCTTGCTGGCGATGCCTTCGACGCCAAGCTCGTCCGGCACCTTGTCTCGCCCGCACTCGGATCGAACTCCATGGCCCGATCGTTAGGCAAGAACCTCCCCGCCGTACCAGCCTGGATCTACGCCAACCTCGAGCGCTGGCATTACCTCTCCTTTCTGCGCACCCGCAACGTCGACGAGATCCTAAGAACTGCTCGTCTTCGCGCGCTCGAGCCAGACAAGATCCAGGCTCTGATCACGCTTATCGATGAGGACCTCGGATACCAGCTCGACCAGGCGGTACAGCGAACCAAAATCACCCTCTCGCAGTCTGACCATGCGGACTTCATCTTCGATGAATCAGGGCTACGACTCCACACCTCGGTCGCTCGCTCGACCTTTGAATCATGGATCGCCCCAGAGATAACGGCAATCGAGCAGACGATCGACAGCCTGCTTACGACAACACACGTGACTGCGCAAATGATCGATCGAGTCTTCCTCACCGGAGGAACGAGTTTTGTCCCGGGTGTCCGGCGCATCTTCGAAGATCGTTTTACTCCGACCCGCGTGGTGGTGGGCGAAGCCTTCACGGCAGTCGCTCACGGGCTGGCCCTCCACGCCCTCACGTAGACGCAAGCGGCCACGGTTCAGTTGTGGTTGCGCGAACAGCCGGCTTTGCCGTCCGCATTGCTGTTAATGGTGTGTACATCCGTGCTTGAGGTGCATGGTCCTCTTCAACGCATTGAGTCAGAAAATCAACTTGGCGGCCAATTGCAGCTGGCGCGCCGGGAAGGCGGACGTGATGGAGCCGAAGGTGGAGTTGCTGATGTTTCCATCGGGTGCCTGGTAATTGACCTTGTTCAGGACGTTGAACGCCTCAGCACGGAAGTCAAAGGTTGAACCCTCCCTCCACAAAGGAAACGTCTTGTGCAGCCCGAGATCTGTCTGGAAGAATGCAGGGGAGACGACCATGTTGCGCTGGGCATTTCCGAACGGGCTGCCGCTGGTGGGAAGCGACACCCCGACAACCCCGGGAGCGGTCGACCTGAGTAGATACCCGCTCAGGGCACTGGCCGTCTTCACACGATTGGAGGATGGTGCGATTGGGTTGCCTGTGACATTGGGGCGGTACGTGTACAGGTCTGTGACGTTGGTTCCATTCGAGGTGCTGTTGGCGTAAGTGAGATTGGTCGGTAGACCGCTATTCATGTTGTTGATCACGGTCAGCTGCCATCCGCCAAGCAGGGCATTCATCGCGTACGGAGCACTTGCTCCGAAGCGTCGGCCAGCACCGTAAGGGAGATCGTAGATGATGGCCGTAGTGTTGTTCACCGGCTGGTCATAGTTGGAGCGTCCATAGTCGCCCCCGGGATTGGCGAAGTTCACGCGCGAGTTGTCGCCATTGCTTGTCTCCAGATGTCCGCCCGAGATGTCGAACGCGCGCCCATATGTGAAGGAGTTGAGCAGATAGAGGCCGTTTCCGTAGCGCTTCTCGACCTTCATCTGAAAGGCGTTGTAGTTGGAGGTGCCTTCACCATAGGCGATCTCAATGGTCGCGAATTTAGAGACTGGACGACGCGATTGAAGGGTTGAGCTTGGGCACTGGGAGGCCAAGGCTGCGGCGCAAGGTGATGCCTGGTTATAGTCCGCCAGGATCTGCAGATGCGTGCCCTTGTTGCCCACGTAAGCGACATCCATTACGACGCCACCTGGAAGCTGCTGTTGTACAGAAAGGTGATAGCTCTGAACGTATCCCGTCTTTGTATCTTTCGGGATGTAGCGGGACTGTACCAGTGCAGGGTTGAAGTTAGAAGAGGCCGTGAGATTGACCGAGTACCCCTGCTGCGTCTGACGGAAGCACTTCGTCTGGTCCTGAGTGTCGCTGACGCAACGGTCAGTAGCTGTCGGGGCCGGATTGTTGATGTTGGCATTCACCACGTTGGGGCCGTTATAGGTAAGGTTGTTCTCTCCGCCGGCACGATTGAACTGCGTATAGCTGATGCCGTAGCCGGAACGGATGACTGTGTTCGGTCTGACGCTGTAGGACAGACCAAAGCGCGGGGCCAGATTCGTCAACGGCATGTTGACCAAGGCGCGATTGTAGATTGAACCATCCTTTGCCTGAATGAGCGATTTGGTCGAGGGATCGAAGTTGGCGAGCTTGTTATGCGCCTCGTACTGCGGCGTTGCAAGTTCGTAACGCAGCCCGGCGTTGACCGTCAGGTTCGGCATCACCTTGATGTCGTCTTGAAAGTACATAAAATTCATGCGTTGACGAAGGTCGACGATGACGAAGTTGGTAAGCGCATACGAGTTGCGATTGCCGAAGAGGAAATCTGCCAAGTTCCGAGCTTGTGAGATCTGGGAGGAGGCACTGTTTCCAATCGCTGTATCTGTTGGAGTTGCGGCTGTGATTGCGGAATATGCGCCGCCATAGTTGTCCTGGCCATAGCTCGGGTTGAAGTCGTTTATCTGAGTGTTAATGGACTGATACTCGTACCCAGCCTTCATCGAATGACTTCCATGGACAAAGGTGTAGTTCGCCTTGGGATTGATGACGAAGGGGTTCTGGAACTGCGGACTCGCCGGCTGGGTGCCGAACTGCGAGAAACCGGTGATGTTTTGCGCATTCAGGCCGCGCACGATCAACGGGTCAGTCGGAATGCCGTTGGTGATGCCGCTTTCGGTGAGCAGACTCGGACTGCCTACGCCGTAAGGAGACTTGCCGCCCTCGTTCTTGCCGATACCGACACGGACATCCAACAGCGATGCAGGGGTGATGACCCATGTCGTACCTACGGCCACCTGGCGGTTAAGCAGATGGACGTTTGTGTTTGCATTGCCGCCTGCACGACCTGCAAACGTTGGCGGATCGAAGATGGTTCCTCGGTGTTCGCTGTAGCGACCGAAGATGCTCAGCTTGCTGCTGAAGCTATGGTCAATGCGAATGTCACCCTTGTCGTCGTTGATCGTGCCACGCGGAAATGCGGAGAAGTTGTTGGCGTAGGCCGCCGCGGTATTCAGTGCGGCGCCGCTTGTGGTACCCGGGAGGGCCCCTAGAACAGCCTTTGCGAATACGGTCTGATCGCCGAGTGGAATTACACCATTCGCGTAAACCTGCCCGGTGATCGGGTTCTGCAACGGGATCGGGGCCGTAGTTCCGTCCACGCGATGCAGGAGAAAGGTTCCGCTACGCTGCTCGGCTGTGGGCAGGGTCGCGGTTCCGAACGAAAGTGCGATCTGCCGCACGCCTTCGTAATCCATAAAGAAGAAGGTGTGGTCACGCCAGATAGGGCCACCAAAGGTTCCGCCGAACTGGTTGCGGATGAACGCCGGTTTCACGCCTGAGGCTGGCTTGAAGGGACCGATCGCATTGAAGACAGTGTTGCGGTTGTAGTCCCAGGCGCGTCCGTGAAACTGGTTGGTGCCGCGTCGGATGCTTGCATTGATGACCGCACCGGATGCGCGACCATACTCCGCGCTGTAATTGTCTGTTTCGAGGCGGAACTCCGAGACAGCATCGGGAGAGGGCGGAATATTTTCGTTTGCAAAGCCCTGGTTCGAGGTCCCGTAGGAGTTGTTGTCCAAACCGTCCAGCAGGAAGTTGTTGAAGGCGCTGCGCTGCCCGTTGACGTTGAAGGACGCCTCGCGGCTTGTCGTGCTCTGGTTCTCGAGGACCGATCTGCGGACGCCAGGCGCGAGAAGAGCGAGATCAGCGTAGGACCGGCCGTTGAGCGGGAGGTTCTCGATCTCCCGTGTCCCAACGACCTGACCACGCGAGCTCGTCTCCGTCTCGAGCAGCGTCGGCGCCGCGGAGACCGTCACTGTTTCGGTGACCGACCCGGGCTTCATCGTGACATCCACTCTCTGCCGTGCGTTGGTGGTGACGGTAAAGGTCTGCGTCTGCGCCTTTTCGAAGCCGGCGATCTGGGCGTCTACGTGGTACTCACCGATCGGCACGCTTCCAAACTCAAACCTTCCCTCGCCGTCCGTCGTGGTGGTTTGCGTGATGGCCGTTGCATTGTTGGTCAGTGTCACCGTCGTATTCGGAACGGCAGCTCCAGACGTATCGCGCACATAACCGAGCACGGATGCAGTTTCGAACTGCGCATGCGCGCACAGCGCTGGAAGCAGCAACAACATGGCCAACACGGTCGGAAGCCATCTGCTGTCCCCCCAAGTTAGGGCTTTTTTGCTCAGGCTCGTGTTCCGCGGATGGATGGGTCGTGGTCGTCTGCTAAGCATCGTGTCTCTCTCTTCTTGAACTCGGTCTGTCGGCGCAGGCGGCAAGGCATGCTGCAGCGCTCGGAGGTTGCTTCCTATCACATACGTGGCGCGCGGAACACACACTACGCAGAGCTACCCGCGCAGTCAAGCAAATTGCGCCACGGCACCGCTAACTACATCGTCCGGCTTCTGTAGCCTAAATGCGTGTATTGCCTGCTACATAGATCTCGTGTGCCAGGTCTGTAGCGCGAACTGACTAACGGCCTGTATCCGGGCAGGCTTAGATCCAGCTATTGCAACCAACATCGCAGGCTCGGATATACAGAAGGTGAACCGAACGTGACGCAGCCGTAAATAGGACCGAAGCTTCCCGCTTGTCCCAGAGCTTACGGGGAGATCATCGGCTATTCAGGCGCTAAGGACATGGCAGAGAGCCGTAACGCACGCGGTCACGGCTCCTGTTCGGTGAGAGGGCTCCTGGTTCGGGGAGCGCCCTAGTGAACGATACGGGCAGCACTACCAGGCGATCTTGGACGGAAAGAATTCCGCAAAAAGGTCGTCGTAGTACGGCTTCAGTTCCGCTACATTGGGCTTTGTGTGAGCCTTCGAGTACAGGTCATACACGTTGAACTTGTTCACCCATTCCAGCATCTCGACATCATGTTTGCTCATCAGGTGCCGGTAAGCTCCGTGCCGGTGGGCCGCGTAGAAGGAGTGGTATCGCAGCATGTAGAGCGACTCTTCGGGCATGTAGTTCTTCATCACTTCGCCGATGTAGCCGTCATGCCCAAAGGACAGATGCACCTTGTCCAGGCCGCAATTTGGCTCATAGATGCCATATTTCGTCTGGTACAGGGGGTTGTGGAGGTCCGGATTCGCTCCGAAGTACTCCGGGAAGACGATGTCCTTGGAGTAGGCGCAACCGACCGGAAACGTATCGCCCACCACGCCCCATTGCGGCTCACCCCACAGACACAAGACCTTTCCCAGGTCGTGAATGAAACCTGTCAGAACAAACCATCGCGGATGCCCATCCCGACGGATTGCCTCCGAGGTCTGCAGCAGGTGCTCGATCTGGGTGAGGTCAGTGTCCGGATCGCTGTCGTCAACAAGGGTGTTGAGAAACTCCGCCGCCTCCCAGATAGACTTCTCGCCCTTTTCCAGGCCGAAGTATTCCTCTTCCTTCCCCATCACGTAGTCGAACGTCTGGTACTGGTGGTTCAGCCGGTAAAACTCCGCCACCCCGGGGTTCGCCTCTGCGTCATATTTGCGGAACTCGTCTTCGCTTTTGCCTTCCTGGTAGCGTCCAGTCAGGAATTCGTCCCACTCATCCATGTCTTTCAGGGGTGCGTGTGTTGGGATAGTAGCCATAGGAAACCCTCAATGTGCGAGAGACGGGTCTCCCGCGAGATACGTTAGCGGTAACTATACCTTCGTTTAGCTTGAGATTGGGAACTTTATTCCAAACCGTAGCTGGCCTTGCGTTACCTACGAGAGTGGCGCCCGGTCAGGTGATCCCAGGCGTGTAGCTGGCGACGGGCTTGCAGGCAGCGCGGCTAACCGCCGGTGGAACGCCGGACTACCAGACTGGGGGGCAGAAGAATGCTTCTGGGCGGCTGCTCTGGAGTCTCCGACAGATCCAAGGCGAACTCGCCCGCGATGCGCCCCAGCTCCGCGATCCCGTGGTCGATGGAACTAAGCGGCACCTTTAGATACTTCGCGTAACGGAAGTTGCCGCAGCCGATCACCGCCACATCGCCCGGAACGCGCAGGCCTGCCTCGATTACCGCCTCGATCGCTCCAATGGCCGTGAGGTCGTTGTAACAGAAGACGGCATCTGGCCGGGGCCTAAGGCGCAGCAACTCCTGCATGGCGGCGAATCCTACCAAGTCTCCGGTCTCTTCCACCCGGTCGCGAACCACGACAAACCCCTCGGGTACGGGCAAGCGCGCCTCGGCCATGACGTTGCGAAATCCTCTTAGCCGGTCGAAGGATGGACTGGTATCTCTCCCGCCGATATGCGCGATTCGCTTTCGACCAAGTTCGACGAGGTGCCGCGTTGCCAACTCACCGACCTCCACGTCATCTGAACCGATAAAGTGAGCCGCCAGGTGCGGAAAGTTACGGTCGAACAGGAGGTAGGGTGTCCGGTCTCCCAGATCGTAGAAGTTTCGCAAGCTTGCCTGGCAGGATGCGATCAGCAGGACATCCACACCGCGCCGAAGCAGGGTGCGTATCTCCTTCTGTTCAATCTCGGGATCCTCCTCGGAAGAGGCCAGGATGAGAGCGCGATCGGCGGCTCGCAGAACACCACTGAGAGCCTTCGCGAACTCTGCAAAAAAGGGGTGGACGAGATCAGGGACGACCAGCCCCACCGTGTAGGTCCGGCCACTGGCCAATCCGCGCGCCATCATGTTGGGCTGGTAGTTCAGCTCCTTCATGCGCTTCAGCACACGGCGGCGCGTCTCGTCGCTGATATCAGAATTTCCGCGCAGCACCTTGGATACTGTGACTACAGATACCCCGAGGTCTCGCGCGATATCCTTCAGCCGGACAGCCATTCGAGCTCCTGAAGCACCATTTTATAAAGAGTCTTTGGTATTCGGGCCGAAGACTCGCAAGCCTGCACTCTCAGGAGAACCGCGTTCGTCGCCACAGAGCCCATCCCCCCACCACGAGACTCACCGCCAGGGCAAGCCCCAGCACCGTCACCCAGCGAAGGTTCATGGTAAGGGGAGGCACCTTCGCCTGCATTCCCAGCCAAACGAAGACTCCGGTGGCAGCGAGCACGATGGCGTAGTCCCACCAACGCCTTCGTTCATTCCGGCTGCCAAACTCGTCGCCAGCCATCGCGGCAAGCGTGCGATGGTAGTCCAGACCATACCGGTCGCACTCCCGGGCCAGTGCCTCGTTGGTGGAGGTATGCTCTCTTTCGCCTGCGACAGCAGTGCTGATCGCAAACGCTCCCAAGATCATTACCGCCGATCCTGCGATGACCAGCAGGCGATGTTCCCGGTTCGCGGTCGCCAGCTCACCAAAGACCAGCGCACCCCAGGCCAGTCCCCATAGCTGATTCGTGTTCGATAGCGGAATGCCTCGCCCGATGCCGAGATACTTTGCTGCAAACTGCTGAAACAGATCTCCGATGACCCAAACGAAGCCTCCCAGGAAGAGCCAGAACAGCACGCCTCGCGCTCCCGAGACCTCCGCCAAGGCTACGTGAGCACCTCCGCCCAATGTCACGGCCAAGGTGAAGACGGTCGCCAGCTCACCTACAGTAAACGCAGTGACGAAGGACAGCGGGTTCATCCCGCTGATATACGCCTTCCTGTACGGGACATACATCGTGCCCCACATGAGG
>JAABUZ0100001349.1_pt1 | contig 47441 bp, 56 predicted proteins | sample 5562091 | NCBI WGS metagenome assembly JAABUZ01 (sample SAMN12813069, study PRJNA571459) | rock metagenome | isolation source: Antarctica rocks | place: Antarctica: Victoria Land, Linnaeus Terrace sud | collected 2015-12-21 | reverse complement strand
AACCCGTACCCTGACCAGCCTGCTCAACTGGTCAACCTGGCGACGACGACACCAAGCCCGAGCCCGAGAAAGCCACTACCGAAGACGAGAACACAATCATAACGATCTACGGCTGTCGTACTAGCCGGCACCTACGAGCGCTACCACCTACTCGGGGCGCTGCAGCATCAGTTGCTGGTGGCGCTGGGCGCCCCGGACGAGTTCTGAACCGGCAGTTAGCCTTCTCTCGTGCTTGAGCTCCCCAAGGACCTTTATTACGCGATGATCGCGCACGCTCGCCGGGACCATCCGGACGAGGCGTGCGGGGTACTGGCCGGCAGCGGTGGGCGGGCCGCGCGCATCATCCCGATGGCGAACGCCGAGCGCTCACCAACCTTCTACCGGTTCGACGCCATGGAGCAGCTGAGGGTCTGGCGGGACATGGACGGCGCCGAGGAGGAACCGGTGGTGATCTATCACTCGCACACCGCCACCGAGGCCTACCCGTCGCGCACCGACATCTCCTTCGCCGCGGAGCCGGAGGCCCATTACGTGCTCGTCTCGACCCGGCCGGAGCTGGGCGAGGCAGCCGAGGTGCGCTCCTACCGGATCCGGGCCGGTCAGGTAGACGAGGAGGAGGTCCGGGTGCTGGATTAGCCGGCCCCCTCCCCGGCGTTGCCCATGGGCGGACACTTTCCGCACGGCATACCTACTGACAGGAGACGCGACACACATGGCCATCGAGGTGCGGATCCCGACGATCCTGCGGAGCTACACCGACGGCGCGAAGGCGGTCGACGGCGCCGGTGACACGCTGGACAGCCTGCTCACCGACCTGGACGGCAAGCATCCCGGGCTGCGCGGCCGGCTCGTCGCCGACGACGGCGCGCTGCACCGGTTCGTCAATGTGTATGTCAACGACGAGGACGTGCGTTTCCTGGGCGGCCTGCAGGCCCCGCTTGGCGACGGGGACTCGGTGACCGTGCTTCCTGCCGTAGCGGGGGGCGCTTCCTAACGCATGCGTTTCGATAACCTGCTCGAGTCGGTCGGCCGTACCCCGCTGGTGGGGTTGCCGACCCTGTCGCCGTCCCCGGATGTCCGGCTGTGGGCCAAGCTCGAGCAGGACAACCCGACCGGGTCGATCAAGGACAGGGCCGCGCTGGCGATGATCGCGGCGGCCGAGAAGGAGGGCCGGCTTTCGGCCGGCTGCACCGTGCTGGAACCGACCAGCGGCAACACCGGCATCTCCCTGGCCATGGTCTGCAGGCTGCGTGGCTACCGCCTGATCTGCGTCATGCCGGAGAACACCTCGATCGAGCGGCGCCAGCTCCTTGGTATGTACGGCGCGGAGATCGTGGCCTCGCCGGCAGCCGGCGGCTCGAACGAGGCCGTCGCGGTCGCCAAGCAGATGGCGGCGGACAACCCCGATTTTGTGATGCTTTACCAGTACGGCAACCCGGCCAACGCCCAGGCCCACTACGAGGGCACCGGACCGGAGCTGCTCGAGGATCTGCCCACGATCACGCACTTCGTCGCTGGCCTGGGTACGACCGGGACCCTGATGGGCACCGGGCGCTACCTGCGCGAGAAGGTGCCGGGAATCCGGATTGTGGCGGCCGAGCCCCGTTACGGGGAGCTGGTGTACGGCCTGCGGAATATCGACGAGGGCTTCATCCCCGAACTTTACGATCCGGCGCTGTTGACCTCCCGCTTCTCGGTGGGCCCCCGGGAGGCGCTGCGTCGCACCCGCCAGCTCGTCGAGCAGGAGGGGATCTTCGCCGGGATCTCGACGGGGGCCATCTTGCATGCGGCGTTGGGGGAGGCGGCCAAGGCGGTGGAGGCCGGGGAGGGCGCCGATATCGCATTCGTCGTCTGCGACGGGGGCTGGAAATACCTGTCAACCGGTGCGTACGCGGGGACTCTGGAGGAAGCCGAGGCCGCCCTGGAGGGCCAGCTCTGGGCCTGAATGCCGGCAGGTCGGCGCTGGCGCCGATGTCTCGCCGTACCCTCGCGGTGTGCGGGATCTGCCGATCGGGATGTTCGACAGCGGTGTGGGCGGCCTGACCGTCGCCAGGGCGATGCTCGATCAGCTGCCGCACGAGCCGCTGCTTTACCTCGGCGACACAGCGCACGCGCCCTACGGGCCGCGCCCGCTGGCCGAGGTCCGCGGCTACGCCCTGAAGGCGATGGACACCCTCGTTGGCCATGGCGTGAAGATGCTTGCCATCGCCTGCAACAGCGCCAGCGCCGCCTGCCTGCGCGATGCTCGGGAACGCTATGACGTTCCGGTGGTGGAGGTGATCCTGCCCGCGGCGCGTCGTGCGGTGGCGGCGACCCGTAACGGTCGTATTGGGGTCATCGGCACCGCGGTGACGGTGTCCAGCAGGGCTTACGAGGACGCCTTCGCGGCCGCGCCCCAGCTGCACGTGACCAGCGCAGCCTGCCCTCGGTTCGTCGACTTCGTCGAGCGTGGGGTGACCACCGGCCGACAGCTGCTCGGGTTGACCCAGTCCTACCTGGAGCCGCTGCTCACCGCCGATGTGGACACGATGGTGCTGGGCTGCACGCACTACCCACTGCTGACCGGGCTGCTTGGCCTGGTCGTAGGGGACGGCGTGACACTGGTGTCGAGCGCGGACGAGCTAGCCAAGGATGTCTACCGCATCCTGGTGACCCATGACCTGGTGCGGGAGCCGGATGCGCCGGCGCCCGTGCACCGGTTCCTGGCCACCGGTGATCCGCACGCGTTCACCCGGCTGGGCCGGCGCTTCCTCGGGCCCGAACTCACCATCACCGAATCGTTGGGGGTCGGTGCGTGAACCTGACGGTGCTCGGCTGCTCGGGGACCTTCCCTGGCCCGCTGTCCGGCTGCAGCGCCTACCTGATGGAGCACGACGGGTTCCGGCTGATGCTCGACTGCGGTTATGGTGCGGTCGGCGCTCTGCAGCGGCACGGTGGGCTGCTGGACCTGGACGCGGTCGCGATCACCCATCTGCATGCCGACCACTGCATCGATCTGGTCGGCTACGCCTACGCCAGGCGCTACCACCCCACCGAGCGGCCCGGCCCTCTTGCGGTGTACGGGCCCGATGGGACACGCGATCGGATCTGCCTGGCTGTCGACTCACGTCGCGCCGACTGGCTCGACGAGGTATACGACTGGCGGCCGCTTGGCGATGCGCCCACCCAGGTCGGCCCGTTCGCCCTCACCCCATGGCGCACTGCTCATCCGATCGAGTGCTACGCCCTTCGGGTCGAGGCGGGCGGCCGGACGCTGGCCTACTCCGCGGACACCGGGCCGTGTGCGGCACTCGTCGAGGCGGCCAGGGACGTCGACACCTTCCTATGCGAGGCCAGCTTCGTGGAGACCGACGACAACCCGGCCGGGATCCACCTGACCGGGTTGCAGGCCGGCCGGGCGGCGACGCAGGCGGGGGCGCGCCGCTTGCTGCTCACCCACCTGGTGCCCTGGCACGACGAGGCGCAGGTCCTGGCCGAGGCCAAGTGCGGGTTCGACGGGCCGCTGGCGCTGGCCCGCGACGGGGTGACCTACCCGGTCTGAGAGCGCCTCCGCTAGCCTGCCGCACCGTGACGCGACCCGATGGACGAACGCCCGAAGCCCTGCGCCCGGTCACGATCACCCGCGGCTGGCAGGCCCACGCCGAAGGCAGCGTCCTGATCGAGTTCGGAGCGACGCGCGTGCTGTGCAGCGCCAGCGCAACCGAGGGGGTCCCGCGTTGGCGTAAAGGCAGCGGGCTGGGCTGGGTGACCGCCGAGTATTCGATGCTGCCGCGGGCCACGCACACCCGCAACGATCGGGAATCGGTCAGGGGAAAGGTCGGCGGCAGAACTCACGAGATCAGCCGGTTGGTCGGTCGGGCGCTTCGGGGCTGCATCGACGTGTCGCTACTCGGGGAGAACACGATCGTGCTGGACTGCGACGTCCTGGTCGCCGACGGCGGGACCCGGACCGCCGCGATCACCGGCGCATACGTGTCGCTTGTCGACGCGTGCGCCCATCTGCAGCGGCCCGGCGCCGTCCGCACAGCCATCAGCGCGGTCAGCGTCGGCATCGTCGACGGTGAGCCCCGACTGGACCTGTGCTACGCAGAGGACGTGCGGGCCGAGACCGACATGAATGTGGTCGCGACCGCCAGCGGGGAGCTGATCGAGGTACAGGGCACCGCGGAGGGCAAACCGTTTCGCCGGGCCGAGCTCGACGCGCTGCTGGACCTCGCGCTGGCCGGCTGCACCCAGCTCGGGCAGGCCCAACGCAGCGCTCTTGCTGCCGAGCGGCCGAGGCCGACCTCACTGGCCGAGTAGTGGCCGAGCCGCTCCAGCTCGTGCTCGCCACCCGCAATGCGGGGAAGGTGGCGGAGCTGCGCCGCATCCTCGCCGAGGCGGGTACGGGCGTTCGGCTGATCGGCCTGGCCGACGTGGTGGCCTACGCCGAGCCGGCCGAGACCGGATCCACCTTCGCCGAGAACGCCCTGCTGAAGGCCACTGCCTGCGTGCGGGCGACCGGCCACCCAGCGCTCGCCGACGACAGCGGCCTGGTTGTCGACGCGCTGGGCGGCATGCCCGGGGTCCTATCGGCGCGTTGGTCCGGCCGGCACGGCGACGATGCGACCAACGTTGCCCTTGTGCTCGACCAGCTCGCCGACGTCCCTTCGCCCCGCCGGGGCGCCGCCTTCGTATGTGCGGCGGCCTACGTGGCCCTCGACGGAACCGGGCAGGTGGTCGAGGCCCGCTGGGAGGGGCAGCTCACCTGGGAGCCCCGCGGGGAAAATGGGTTCGGCTACGACCCGATCTTTGTTCCGGTCGGGGAGAGCAAGACCAGCGCCGAGCTGACCGCGGCGCAGAAGGACGCGGTGAGCCACCGCGGTCAGGCCTTCCGCGGGCTGGTCCGGCTGCTTGCAGCCGACACCGGGTAGAGCCGGCTGCTGGCAGCCGACACCGGGTAGAGCCGGCTGCTTGCAGCCGACACCGGTATCGGCGTCCGGTATCGGCGTTCGGCTAGGTGGGGATGGCTAGCGCCAGCGGGAGCCGGATGACGAACCGGCAGCCCGCCCCGTCGTTGGCGACGGAGATCTCCCCGTGGTGCGCTTCGACGATGCCTCGGGCGATGGCCAGTCCGAGTCCGGCGCCCTCGTGGTCGTTCGGGGTCCGCGCGACCTGGCCGCGGAAGGCGACGTCGAACACGCGGGGGAGGTCCTCCTCGGGAATGCCGCCGCAGGAGTCGTGAACGGCGAGGAACACCGACTCGTCGTCGCAGCGGCCCGCCACGACGACCGACCCGTCGCTGGGGGTGTGCCGGATCGCGTTGCTGAGTAGGTTGCGCAGCGCGCGCCCCACCTCGGGGACGCTGACTTCGACCGGGGGGAGGGCCTCGGCGCCGATCCCGGACAGGTGCACCCGCTTGCCTCGCGCCAGCGGGTCGGCGCTGGCCAACGCGTCCGAGACCAGGTCACCGGCGCTGATGCGGGACACCGCGGTGCGCACCGCACCGGCGTGGATGCGGGACAGTTCAAACAGGTCGTCGACCAGGCCCGAGAGGCGATCCACCTCCCTTCGCATCAGGGCGTGGTAACGCTGGACCGTCTCGGGATCACTGACCACCCCGTCCTCGAGGGCCTCCGCCATCGCGCGCAGGCCGGCCAGCGGCGTGCGCAGGTCGTGGCTGACCCAGGCGACCAGCTCGCGCCGGGAACCTTCCAACGCCTGCTCGCGGCTGCGGGAGCTGGCCAACCGGTCGCGCTCGGCCAGCAGCTGCGCCACCAGGCGCTGCATCTCGGCCGGTCCCGGGAGGTTTGCGGCAGCGGTGCGGTCGCCGCTGTCGAGCGCGGCCACCAGCTGGCGCCCGGCGCCACCGACCCAGCGGGCCACCAGCAGCCCACCGGCGACCGCCACCAGCGCGGCGACGGCGAACACCGGGAGGATCACCTCGATGTCGTGCGCGGCCGTGAACATGGCCAGGCTGCTCGCCACCACGCCGGCGGCGAGCGAGACGGCTCCGGTGAGCACCCCGACTGACATCAGCACCGCGAGCGAGCGGCGCCGGGCCCACCGCAGCAGCAGCAGCCCGGGCAGTCCGACGCTCAGCGCCGCACCCGCGGCGATGGCCGCGGGTTCGAAAACCGACATCACGCTGGTGGTTCCGGAGATTCCCACCGGTAGCCAACTCCCCATACGGTGACGAGCATCTGGGGCCGCGCCGGGTCGTCCTCGATCTTCTCCCGCAGGCGCCGCACATGGACCGTGACGGTCGAGTGGTCGCCGTAGGTCCAGCCCCACACCTGCTCGAGTAGCTGGGCGCGGTCGTAGGCCATCCGGGGATGGCGCAACAGGAAGGTCAACAGGTCGAATTCCCGGACGGTGAGCGGGAGCAGCCGTCCGCCGCGCCGTGCCTCACGGGCCGCCGTGTCAACCACCAGATCACCGCTGGTGAGCACGGTTCGACCAGCGGTCTCAAGCGGGGAGGCGGCGCGGCGCAGCACGGACTGCACGCGCAAGACCAGCTCGCGGGGGCTAAACGGCTTCGTGACGTAGTCGTCGGCGCCGAGTTCCAGACCGGCGATCCGGTCGGTCTCCTCACCCAACGCGGTAAGCATCACCACCGGAACCGGGCTGGTCTCGCGCAGCCGGCGGCACACTTCGAGGCCGCCCATGCCGGGGAGCATGAGATCGAGCACGACCAGATCCGGGGAGTGCTGGGTGACGGCAGCCAGTGCGGAGTGCCCATCGACCGCGTGAATGACCCGCAGTCCGGCGCGCTCGAGGTAGCGACCGACGACGTCTGCCACGGTGCGGTCGTCGTCGACAACGAGAATGCACGCCCGGTCGGGGGGGCGCCCCCTGCAGGGGAGCGCCCGGCGCGGTCGCGGTCATATCGCCTAGCATGCGGCTTGGCAGGCGAGCCGCCTACCCCAGCACGTCGGCGTCAGCGGACCGTAACCCCACCGGGAGGCGCCCGGTAGGACCGGGCCGTAATGTTTTGATCGTGCCCGACGTCGTGCTGCCCTGCCTGAACGAGGCACAGGCGCTGCCGTGGGTCCTTGAACGCATGCCGGCCGGCTACCGCCCGATCGTCGCAGACAACAGCAGCACCGACGGGTCCGTTGACGTCGCGATCAGCCACGGCGCGCAGGTAGTTCACGCGCCGCAGCGGGGATTCGGGGCGGCCTGCTGGGCCGGCCTCAGCGCGGCGAGCGACGATGTGGTGTGCTTTTTGGACGCGGACGGTTCGTTCGATCCCGCGCAGTTGCCGCGTGTCGCCGACCCCATCCGGGACGGCAGCTTTGAGCTGGTGCTGGGTGCGCGCCAGCCCACCCGCCGTGGTGCCTGGCCGTTGCACGCCCGGGTAGCGAACCGGGAGTTGGCCAGGAGGATGAGCCGGCACACCGGCCAACCCTTACGCGACTGCGGTCCGATGCGGGCGGCCCGCCGGGAGGATCTGCTGGATCTGGGTCTGGTCGACCGCCGGTTCGGCTGGCCGCTGGAGATGGTGCTGCGCGCGGGAGCGGCCGGATGGCGCATCTGCGAGGTCGACGTCGATTATCTGCCCCGCACCGGCCGCTCGAAGGTGACGGGCACCCTGCGCGGGACCTACCACGCCATCTCGGACATGCGTGGGGTGCTGCGCAGCATGCAGATGGGTAGCTCAACGTGATGCGCCTGCTCGTCCTTGCGAAAGAACCCGTCCCGGGCCTGGTCAAGACCCGCCTCACCCCACCGTTTCGCCCGCACCAGGCGGCCGCGTTGGCCGCAGCCGCGCTGGCGGACACCTTGGCCGCGGCGTGCGCCGTCCCCGGCGTGCAGCCACTTCTGGTACTCGACGGGCGCCCGGGTCCATGGCTGCCACGCGGGCTTGCCTGGGTGCCGCAGTCGGCCGGGGCGCTGGACGACCGGCTGGGAGCGGCGTTCGACGGCTGCGCCGGTGAGCCGGCCCTTCTCGTAGGTATGGATACCCCGCAACTGACGCCAAGGCTGCTGACCGAGGCGGTCACAGCGACCCGGCAGGGCGCCGCCCTCGGCCTGGCCGCGGACGGCGGCTGGTGGGCGCTCGGGCTGGCCTCTCCGGACGGCGACCTGTTGCGGGGAATTCCCACGTCGGTGGCCGATACCGGCGCGCTGCAGCGGCGCCGGCTGAAGGACGCCGGGTTACGGGTCGCAGACCTCCCCGTGCTGCGCGACGTGGATACCGCTGATGACGCCTGGGCCGTCGCCGCGGACTGCCCGGACACGGCCTTTGCCCGGCTGCTGGCCGAGCTGGATCGGGTGGGCGCCGCGTGAGCGTGCACCCGTGAGCCTCGCCCTTTACGACGAGGGCCTACGTAGCCCCGAGGTGAAGATTTCGGTTCGGTATGCGGACGGCCGACACGAGGCGCTCGCCCTTGACCGGTGGCGCGGGGCGGTGACCGTGGCTGACGAGTCGATGTTGATCCGCGCCAGCGGCTCGGTGCTCGACGTCGGGTGCGGACCTGGCCGGTTGACGGCGGCGCTGGCCGCGCGCGGGGCCGACGCCTTGGGCATCGATGTGGCCGCCGCCGCCGTCGCGCTGACTATGGAAGGCGGCGGGCGCGCCCTGCAACGCTCAGTGTTCGACGCGCTGCCCGGCGTCGGCGGATGGGACACCGCCTTGCTTGCCGACGGCAACATCGGTATCGGCGGCAACCCGGTGCGGCTGCTGCGGCGCCTCGGGGACCTGTTGACGCCACGAGGTCAGGTGTTGATCGAGCTTGATCCGCCCGGTTCGGGGCCGGCGGTGCGGCTGCAGGCACGGCTGGAAACCTCGTGTGGCCGGTTTGGGGCGTGGTTCGGCTGGGCCGTTGTCGGCGTCGATTCGCTCCCGGTCCTGGCTGCCGAGGCCGGCCTCAGCGTCCAGGAGGTGTGGTCGGCCCACGAGCCGGGCATCGGCCCGCGCTATTTCGGTGCCGTCGGTTTCGAGCCACACGACGTCGCCGCATGAACGATTTGGTGCGGGTACGGGGCGGCTCCCGACGTACCCTTCGGTCAGCGTCAGGTGAGAGGCAGCGATGAGCGTCACCACGAAAGAGGGCTCGGCACGCGGTGGGGCGCTATCGCGCGGAGTTAGTCGCGTGTTGTCCCCGCTGCATCGCCAGCTACCGGTCCCACCGGCCGTGATGCGCCAAGGCCCGTTGCGGGTGGGGGCGTTCACCTCGCCGCTGCACAATCGCTACGTGGCGGCCTGGTTGGGCTACGCCCTTGGTTGGTCGTTCCTGTTGTGCTTCTTAACCGGGCTCTACTCGCATCTGGTGCAAAACCCGCCGTCGTGGTTTCACAACCCGGCCCACCCCATCTGGCTCTACCGGCTCACGCAGGGCGCCCACGTCGCGACCGGCATCGCCACCATCCCGCTGCTGCTCGCCAAGCTGTGGGCCGTCTATCCCCGGTTCTGGGAGTGGCCCCCGGCGCGCAGCGTTGCGCATGGCCTGGAGCGGATCTCGCTCCTCGGCCTGGTGGGGGGCTCCGTTTTCCAGCTGGCCACCGGCCTCGGCAACGTCTACCACTGGTATTTCTTTGCGTTCTTCTTCACCCCCACCCACTTTTTCACCGCCTGGCTGACCATGGGCTCCCTGCTGGTTCATGTCGGGACCAAGATCGCTGTCGCCAGGGACGCCTTGCGCCACCCCGAGCGCTATGACCGGCCCGGGCGCGGGGCGCAGGCGGTGACCGAGGGCGACTCCTCCCCGCTGCGGGGGGGCGCCCCGCCGGCCGATGCCGGGTCCGCGACGGCCGGCACCCGGCCCGCCGGCAGCCCGCCCGACGATCCGGCCCCACCCAGGGGACCGCTCACCCCGAGTCTGGGTGGGCTCTCGCGCCGCGGCTTCCTCGGCGCGGTTGCCGCAACCGCGGGCGCGGTCACGCTTGTCACCGTTGGCGAGACCTTGACCCCGCTCGGCTCGGTGGACTTGCTGGGGGCTCGCAAACCCGGGACCGGCCCGATGCACGTGCCGATCAACGTCACCGCCGGCGAGGCTGGTGTCACCAAGGCGATCGCCGCACCCGGCTACTCACTTGAGGTGCGTGGGCCGGCTCGCACCGTGATGCTCAGCATGGCCGACCTCGCCGCGATGCCGCAGCGAACCGTGCGGCTGCCGATCACGTGCGTGGAGGGCTGGAGCGCAAGCGGGCATTGGACGGGCGTGCGCATCCGGGACCTGCTCGCTCTGGTGGGGGCGCCGCACGGCGCCGACGTGCGGGTCGAGTCGCTGCAGCAGCACAGCCTGTACCGCTCCTCGGTGCTGGAGCAGGGCCACGCCCGGGACCCGCTGACGCTGCTCGCCACACACCTGAACGGGGCGGTGCTGGCGCCCGACCATGGGTTCCCGGCCCGGCTGATCGCGCCGAATCGCCCCGGGGTGATGCAGACCAAGTGGGTGCATCAGCTCGTGGTGCTCGCCGGCAACCCGCCGCACTCGTTGATCGCACTCGGATGAGCGCCGAGCCCGCGAGCCAGCACAGCGATCCCGCGCCGTCCCGCTGGCGTTACCTGCTTTACGCCGGCGGCGTTGTCATGATCTTCATCGGCCTCAAGGGTGTCGTGCACGACACGCACCACTGGGAAAGCCCTACCTACTGGGTGAAGCTGTTCGTGGGGGGCGCCGTCGGGCACGACCTGGTCCTCGCCCCCGTTGTGTTCGGTGTGGCCTTTGTGCTGCTGCGCCTTGTCCCCCCGGCCTACCGTGCCCCGCTGCAGGCCGGGTTTTTCGCCAGCGCGATTCTCACCGTCATCGCGTTGCCGGGGCTTCGACGTTACGGGAAACCACCGGACAACCCGACTGTCCAGCCGGTGAACTACGCACACGGCCTGGCAATCACCGTCGGGGCCATCTGGCTGGTGGTCGTGGCAGAGGTCGTCCGGCGGGCCGTGATCCGACGCCGCCGGCCGCAGGTCGGCGTGGCGGATGGCTGATCTGCGCAGGCGCTGCGGCGCGGGAATCGTGGCAGCGGTTGGGCTCAGCGTCGCGGGGTGCGGCACGACCGCCTCTTCGGCGCCCGGCGCGACGAACCCAGCGGCCGGTCCGGTCCCGCTGCACGCCGCGCCGGAGCCGGCCAGGGCGCCGGCCCCCAGCACCCCTCCGGCCGGCACCGTCGTGGCGCTCCCGGCCGGCAGCAGCCCGGAGGGCGCGGTGTGGGATCCGGCCAGTGGGTTGGTCGTGGTCAGCCTGCGCTCACCGGACCGGCTTGCCTTGATCGACGCCGCGCAGCATCGGGTGCAGCGGTTGGTGCCGGTTGCCGCCTCGGCGCGGCACCTGGAGCTCGCCGCCCCCGGGCAGGTGCTGGCCCCCGGCGAGGACACCAACCAGGTCGTGGAGGTCGCGCTGCCCTCCGGCGCCGTCACCGCCACCGTCGGGGTCCGCAAGCAGCCGCACGACGTTGCGGTGATCGGCCCGAACGACTGGTATGTGGCTGACGAGTTCGGGCAGGCGGTCAGCCACGTCCTTTCCGGGCGGGTGGTGGCGACGTTTCTCGGTAAGCTGCAGCCCGGCGGAGCGGGCGCCGCCGGCAGCACCGGCGCGGTGGTGGACGTGCGCGGCCGGTTGCTCTGGCTCTACCGCGACGGCAAGGAGATCGGCCGGCTCCCGGCGGGGGCCGGCCCCACACATGCCATCGGGATCGGTGGAAACCAGGTGGTGGTCACCGATACCTCCGGCGACCAGCTGCTGGTGTACGACGTGGGCGTCCACCCGCGGTTGCTTCGGCGCGTTCCATTGGCGGGCAAGCCGTACGGCACGGCCTTCGACGCGCGGCGGGGCCGGCTGTGGATCACAGCCACCGCCGACAACCTGCTCGTCGGTTATGACCTGACCCCGAACGGCCTGGTACGGGCCGCGTCCTATCCCACCGTGCGTAACGCCTACTCGGTGGCGGTCGATTCTGCTAGCGGCACCGTCGTTGTCGCCGGGGAGAGCGGCGCGCAGCTGCAGTTCCTGCACCAGTGAGGATCGCCGGGCGCCGGGAGCGCTGGTTGCTGGCCGGCGCCGTCGCTGCGGCGTCAGCGGAGATCGTGCTGGCCAGGCGGTCAGCCGCCGTCGGCGGCATCCTGGATCACCGGTTCGGGCTGCTCGGCACCATCGCTGGGATGTGGGTGGCGTTCGCCGTGGCGGCCGCGCTGCTGTGGCGGGTGCGCCGTACCAGGGTCGCTTTGATCGTCGCTTTGGTCTTGGGGGTGGCGCTGCGTGTCGCCGCGCTGTCACCGAAGGCGCCGCTGTCCGATGACCTCTACCGGTACTCCTGGGATGGCGTTGTCCAGGCGCACGGCATCGACCCGTACCGCTACGCGCCCCTCGACCCGGAGCTCGGCGGGCTGCGCCGCAACAGCCAATACCTGTTCCCACCGAAGGACTTTCCGCGGATAAACCGCCCCACGGTGCGCACGATCTACCCTCCGGTCGCCGAGGCGTGGTTCGCCGTCCTGCACCTGGTGCCGATGCGGCTGCACGACAGGGGCTTCGAGCTCGCCGGACTCGCCGTCGACCTGGCCCTTCTGGCGGTGCTGCTTGCGCTTGTCCGGGGGGAGCGCCGCCACCGGCTGGTGCTCTACGCGCTATGCCCGTTGCCGGTCATCGAGGCAGTGCAGAACGCCCACGTCGATGGGCTTGCGGCGCTGTTCGTGCTGCTGACGGCGCTGGCGCTTCGGCGCGGCCGGGGCGGATGGGCTGCGTTGGCGCTGGCCGCCGCGACATTGGTCAAGATCTACCCGCTGCTGTTCCTGCCCCTGTTGCTGCGGGCGGTCGGATGGCGCGAGCGGGGCCGGCGGTTGGCAATCTTCGTGGGTGCGGTGGGCTGTTCCTACGCCCCGCACGTGCTCGCCGTGGGGCCGAAGGTGCTCGGCTACCTGCCCGGCTACCTGCAGGAGGAGCATTACGCCGAGGGCACCCGCTACCTGCTGGTGGGCCTGCTCGGGGTCACCGGCAACGCCGCGACCGGCATCGTCGGGCTGGGCGCCCTCGGCGTCCTGGCCCTGCTCTGGCGCAGCCGGATGCCTTTCGAGCGGGTCGCCATGTGGCTGTTTGCCGCGGTCCTGCTGCTCGCCACGCCGGTGCAACCCTGGTACGCGCTGACCCTGGCCGGGCTGATCGCGGCCACCGGCGAGTGGCCGCTGCTGGTGGTGTGCGCTGCCGGGTACGGGGTGTACTTCGGCACGGTCCTCGACACCCAAGCGGTCCGCTACGGCCACCTCGGCTACGGCGCTGCGGCCGCGCTGCTCGCGGTGATCTATCTGGTGCGCCGGATATCGGGTCAGTCGCCGCGCAACTCGGCCGAGGCGAACTCGCGCATGCCCTCCTCGAACCCCACCTTTGCCTCGTAGCCGAGAACCTCTCGCGCCAGGGCGGCGGAGGCGACCACGTGGCGTACATCCCCTAGGCGGTATTCGCCGGTGACCACGGGGGCGGGGCCGCCGAAAGCGTCCGCGAGGGCCCGCGCCATCTGCCCGACGGTGTGCGGGGTGCCGCTGGCCACGTTGTAGGGCCCAGGTGCGGCGCGGTCCAGTGCCGCCAGGTTGGCCGCCGCCACGTCCCGAACGTGCACGAAGTCGCGGACCTGCCCGCCGTCCTCGAACACGCGCGGCGCCTCGCCCCGCTGCAGGGCCGACCGGAAGATGCTGGCCACCCCCGCGTAGGGGGTATCGCGGGGCATCCGCGGGCCGTAGACGTTGTGATAGCGCAGGCTGGTGGCTTGCCCGCCAGTGGTCCTGGCCCACGACCACGCCAGGTGCTCCTGAGCGGTCTTGGTCGCCGCATAGACGCTGCGCGGGTCGGCCGGTGCCTCCTCCGGTACGGGTGCCCAGGCCAGCGGCCGGCCGCACGTCGGGCACGGTGGCTCGAAGCGGCCCTCGTCCAGATCCACGACGGCCCGGGGCCCGGGGCGTACCTGTCCGTGCCCTGGGCAGATGTAGCGGCCCTCGCCGTAGAGCACCATCGAGCCGGCCAGGACCAGCCTTCCTACCCCGGCCACCGCCATCTGCTGCAACAACACCGCGGTACCCAGGTCATTGACCGAGGTGTAGTCGGCGATGTCGCGGATGTCCAGCCCAAGTCCGACCATCGCCGCCTGATGGCAGACCGCGTCGACCCCGCGCAGCAGCGGGCCGATCGTGGCCGCATCCCGGACGTCGCCGACGTGCAGCCGGGCGCGAGTGTCCAGGTAGCCGGGGGGACGCGCGTCGGGGCCCCACGCCGCCGCCAGCAGCGCGTCCAGCACGCTGACCTCATCGCCGCGGGCCAGCAGCGCATCGACAATGTGCGAGCCGATGAAACCTGCGCCGCCGGTAACCAGGACATGCACGGCCCGAGGCTAGCTCGCCGGGGTGCCCACCACGCCGACGACTCTTACCGGACGGTGACCTATGGCCCGTCGGCACCGGTGAGTGGTTGCGCCGCTCCCGCGCCGACGTAGGGTCGAAGGGTCAGCGGCAGGGCAATGCCAGCGGCCCCGCCACACCCGCACCGACCCGCGGTCCCGAGAGAGGGACCGGTCCGGACCTGGAGGGCTCGTGGAGGAGCAGCTTGATCTGGCGGCCGCCGGCAGCTACATCGCCGAGCGCGCCTTCAGGGCCGGTCCGGTTGGCGCCGTCGGCATCGAGGCGGAGTTCTTCGTCCACGTGGATGATGACGCGCGGCGGATTCCCTCGCCAGGCGAGCTTCGACGCGTGCTCGGCGGCACCGCGCTGCCCGGCGGCAGTTCGGTCACCTTCGAACCTGGTGGCCAGTTGGAGCTCTCCGCCCCCCCGGCCGCCGGCGTCGGCGCCGCGATCGACCTGCTCTCCCGCGATGTTGCCGCGGTCGGCGAACGGCTGGCGGTCCGCGGGCTGCGCCTTGCCGGGGGCGGGATCGAGTCGGTACGGACGCCTCGCCGGCAGCTCGGCGGTGGCCGGTACGACGCGATGGCAGCGCACTTCGCCGCCTGCTCGGCGCAGAGCGCGCAGGCCGGCCCGGTGATGATGACCGCGACCGCCTCGATCCAGGTGAACCTCGACGCCGGCCGCGATGAAGGCGAGATCGCGCAGCGCTGGCGCGCCGCGCATGCGCTAGGCCCCGTCTTGGCCGCCAGCTTCGCCTGTTCACCGGTCCTGAGCGGCCGCGCGACGGGGGCGGCCTCCGGCCGGCTGCAGGCGTGGGGGGCGCTGGATCCGTGCCGCACCAGGCCGGTTCCGGATGCGGCGCTAGGGCGCTCGCCCCGAGCTCAGTGGGCCAGCTATGCGCTGGGGGCCTCGGTGCTGCTGGTCGGCGACGCGGACGGTGGCCACCGGCCGGAGCGGGAGTTCACTCTGGCCCAGTGGCTGGCCGATCCGGCTCTCGCCGGCCGGGGCGCGGACAGCGCCGATGTGGCCTACCACCTCACGACCTTGTTCCCGCCGGTTCGGCCAAGGGGTTTCCTCGAACTGCGCTACCTGGACGGCCAGCGGCTGGCGGACTGGCCCGTCGCGGTGGCGGTGAGCACGGTCCTGCACGACGATCCGCTGGCACGGGCCGCCGCCGTGGAAGCCTGCGGGCCGGCCGGCGGCCGTTGGGGCGAGGCGGCCCGCTGCGCCCTCGCCGACGCGCCGTTGGCTCTGGCCGCCCGCGACTGCCTGCACATTGCCGGCCAGGCCCTTGCCAGGGCCGCCGCGCCGGAGCCGCTGTGCCAGGCGGTCGGCGAGTTCGCGGCCCGCTACACCAACCGGAGTCGCTGCCCGGCAGATGACCTCGGCGCCGGCGTGCCGGACCTGTTCCCGCTGTCCGGGCAGGAGGCGGCGCGGTGAGCGCTGGGTTACGCGAACGGCTGGTCAGCGAGCTCACCGCAAGCCGGGCCAGGTCGGCTGCCCTGACCGAGACGCTCGACGATACCGATCTTCGCCGCCAGCACTCGCCGCTGATGTCGCCGCTGGTCTGGGACATGGCCCACATCGGGAACTTCGAGGAGCTGTGGCTGGCCCGCGCCGCCGGCGGTCTGGCGCCACTTCGTCCCGAGCTGGACGATCTGTACGACGCGTTCGCCCATCCCCGCGAAACGCGCCCGGCCCTGCCCATCCTCGGGCCGGCCCAGGCCCGTGCCTACCTGCGCGACGTCCGGGACCGGGCGCTGGCCGCATTGGAGCTCGCCGAGCTGGACCCGGGGGTGCCGCTGACCGGGGCGGGCTTTGTGCAGGCGATGGTCTTCCAGCACGAGCATCAGCACGACGAGACGATGCTCGCCACCCATCAGCTGCGAGCCGGTGCACCGGTGCTCGCCGACGGCCCGGGGTTGCCTGTGCTCGCCGCTCTCGACGCCGTCAGCGAGCCGGCCCCTTTCCGCGGCGACGACGTCCTGGTAGCGGCCGGCCCGTTCACGATGGGTACCAGCGACAACCCCTGGGCCTATGACAACGAGCGCCCGGCGCACGCCGTGTACGTCGGCGCCTTCCGGATCGACCGGTTCCCGGTCAGCAACGCCGACTACGCCCTGTTCGTGGCAGCCGGCGGATACGGCCAACGCAGGTACTGGAGCCAGGAGGGCTGGGCGCAGCAGGCTGAGGCGATGCTGCGCGCCCCGATGTCGTGGGAGCCGGACGGCGCCGGCTGGTGGACCCGCCGCCGCTTCGGGCGCCTCGAGGCCCTGCCGCCGCGCGAGCCGGTCCAGCACGTCAGCTTCCATGAGGCCCGGGCCTACGCCAGCTGGCGTGGCCGGCGGCTGCCTACAGAGGCCGAGTGGGAGAAGGCAGCCGGGTGGGACCCGCTCGCCGGCTGCAGTCGCCGCTTTCCGTGGGGAGAGGCCGAACCGGGCCCCGGGCTGGCCAACCTGGCCTATGACCCGGCTGCCCCCGCGCTGCGCCCCGCCGAACTTGGCGCCTACCCGGCCGGTGCCTCGGCGTATGGCGTGCAGCAGCTGCTCGGCGACGTATGGGAATGGTGCTCCTCACCGTTCCGGTCCTACCCCGGTTTCGTGTCCTGGCCCTACCGGGAGTACTCGCAGGTCTTCTTCGGCCCCGAGTACCGGGTGCTGCGCGGTGGGTCCTGGGCCACCCACCCCACAGCGGTCCGCACCACGTTCCGTAATTGGGACTACCCGATCCGCCGGCAGATCTTCGCCGGATTTCGTACCGCGGTGAGCGTGGAAGGCTGATGTGCCGTCATCTTGCCTGGCTGGGGGCGCCGCGGGCGCTGTCGTCGGTGCTGTCCGAGCCGGAATGGTCACTGCTCCGCCAGGCCTATGAGCCGCGCCGCCAGTGGCACGGAACCGTCAACGCCGACGGCTTCGGGCTCGGCTGGTACGACCCGACGGTGCGGGCCGAGCCGGCTCGCTACCGCCGAACCGTTCCCATCTGGGGTGACGCGGGACTCGCCTCCTTCGCGCCGCTGGTGCGCTCCGGGGCGATCGTGGCCGCATTGCGATCCGCGGCCATCGGGGCTCCCATCGAGGAGTCGGCCACAGCACCGTTCGCGCGCGGCCGCTGGCTGTTTTCCCACAACGGCGCCGCTGCCCCGAAAGCGGTACAGGCAATGCTCCCGGCGGGCGCCCCGCAACCGGAAAGCACCTGCGACTCAGCGGTTCTTGCGGCAGTTGTTTTCGCCCGGGTAGCGGCGGGCGAACCCGCCCCCGGGGTGCTCGCCGACGTCGTGACCCGGCTGGCTGCCGCGGATCCCGAGGCACGGCTGAACCTGCTGTTCACCGACGGCGCGGCGGTGGCGGCGACCAGGTGGGGGGCGTCGCTTTCCTACCTGGCCGGCCGGGGCCTGGCGCTCGGCGGAGTGCTGGTCGCCAGCGAGCCGCTCGACGACGACCCCGGCTGGATCGACGTGCCAGACCACACGCTGCTCACCGCCGGACCGAATGGTGCAACCTGCACCGGATTGGAGCCTTCGCCGTGAACGGGTTCACCCTCGACGTCCACCTCACCGGGCAGGACCTCGCCAGGACACTCGCCGTCGACGTGCGGACCGGCCTTACCACCAGCCCGAAAGAGCTGCCACCCAAGTGGTTCTACGACGCCGAAGGCTCCCGGCTGTTCGAGCAGATCACGCGGCTGCCGGAGTATTACCCGACGCGGCGGGAGAAGGAGATCCTCGCCGCGCGGGCCGGTCAGATCGCTGCCCTGACCGGGGCCGACACCCTGGTCGAACTCGGTTCGGGGACCTCGGAGAAGACCCGCTGGCTGCTGGACGCGCTGCGCTCGGCGGGTTCACTGCGCCGTTTCGTCCCCTTCGACGTCGATGAGGTCACCCTCCAGCAGGCCTCGGCGCAGGTGGTCGCCGAATACCCGACGCTCGATGTACACGCCGTCTGCGGCGACTTTGAGCGACATCTGAACCTGCTCCCCGGAGGTGGTCGCAGGCTTGTCGCGTTCCTAGGGGGCACCGTGGGCAACCTGCGCCCGGAAGGGCGCAAGGCCCTGTTCACCGATCTTCGCGCCGGCTTCGGGGGCGGTGACGCGTTGCTGCTCGGCACCGATCTGGTCAAGGACCCCGCCCGGCTGGTTGCCGCTTATGACGACGCGGCGGGGGTAACCGCGACCTTCAACCGCAACGTGCTGCGCGTGGTCGACGACGCCCTCGACGCCGATTTTGATCCGACCGCTTTTGACCACCTGGCCCGCTTTGACCCTGACGAGCAGTGGATTGAGATGCACCTCGTCGCCAGGCACGACATGCGCGTTCGCGTCGGCGCGCTCGACCTGGACGTGCGATTCGCCGCCGGCGAGGCGATGCGCACCGAGATCAGCGCCAAGTTCACCCGGGACAAGGTCGCCTCCGAGCTGGCCGACGCCGGGCTGGCCCTGCGGCATTGGTGGACCGACCAGGACGGGGATTACGCGCTGTCCCTGGCGGTGCCCACCTAAGGGCGCCCGCTGTCCGCTAACGCCTTGCGGGCCAGTGCTTTCTGCTCACCCAGGAGGCGATCCAGGTAGAGCCTTCCGTCCAGATGGTCGGTCTCATGCTGCAGGCAGCGGGCGAGCAGTCCGGTACCGCGCACGGTGAGCGGATCGCCGAAGACGTCGACTCCGCTCACCGTTGCGGCCGACCAGCGGGGGGTGTGGAACGCCAGGCCGCGCACCGACAGGCAGCCCTCATCACCGTCCGCCCAGTCCGGTTCGGTAAGCGCCGACGGTCGGGCACCGTTGGATCCCGTCCCGGGAAACTCCGTCCCGTCGAACCCGACCTGACCGAGCATGATGATCCTCGGGTTGCACACAATGCCGATCTGCTCCGGGCCGTCCTCGTCGCCTTCCGCTGGTCCGCAGTCATAGACGAAAAGCCGCAGCGCGACACCGATCTGGTTCGCCGCCAGCCCGACGCCTGGTGCGTCGTACATGGTCTGGAACATGTCATCGGCCAACGCACGCAGCCGCTTGTCGAACTGGCGCACCGGGTCGCTTGGCGTACGCAGGATCGGGTCGCCGACCTGGCGTATCTCGCGGATCGTCACCTGCTGATCCTACGAACCGCGGCGGTAGCGGAAAAGGACGGTGCCCAGCACGTCGGGCTCGGGGATCGCCCCGATCTGCCACGAGTCGACTCCCTGCCGAGGGTTGTCCCGTTCGACCCACAGGCCTTGCGCGTCGCGCCGGAACGCCCGCTTGACGGCGGGGGTTCCATCCGGCAGCCGGATGACCGCCAGCTGGCCCGGCCTGGGCGCCGCCCCCCAACGCACCACAAGCAGGTCGCCGTCGACGAGCGTCGGCCGCATCGAGGGGCCGCTTACCCGTACTCGCCCGTATGGCCACCAACGCCACCTGCAGGGCATACCTGGCCTGGGCACGGGAAGTAGTGTCACCGAAACTGGTTCACCCCCGACGAAAGGACCTCCAGACGTGTTCGCACGACGCACCGTCCCTGTTGTGTCAGCCCATTGCGACCTGCCCTGCGGCGTATACGACCCGGCCCAGGCCAGGATCGAAGCGCAGTCGGTCAAGGGCTGCATGGAGAAATACCACGGCAGCGACGACCACGATTTCCAGGCCCGCGCGCTAGTGATCAAAGAGGAGCGGTCGGAGCTGGTCAAGCACCACCTGTGGGTGCTGTGGACCGACTACTTCAAGGCCCCCCACTTCGAGAAGTACCCGCAGCTGAGCCAGCTGTTCAACGAGGCCACGAAGCTGGCCGGCGGCTCCGGCACCAAGGGCAGCACCGAGGTCGCGGTCGCGGATCAGCTGCTGGCGAAGATCGATGAGATCGCCACCATCTTCTGGGAGACGAAGAAAGCGGCCTAGCTGCGAGAGGCGAGATCGCCGTGACGGAGCCGCCCGAGGAACTGCGGCGATGCTCGGCGAAGGGCTGCCCGGCGGCTGCGCTGCACGCGATCGTGTGGAACAACCCGGCCCTGCACACACCCGACCGGGAAAAGGTGTGGCTCGCCTGCGCCGACCACGTCGAGGGGCTGCGTTCGTTCCTCGCCCGTCGCGGCTTCGTCCGTTACGTCGAAACACTGGCTGACCGGCTGGCCCGCGGCGGCGAGAGCTCCTGAGATCGCCGCCGGCGTCGCGACGACCCCGGTTTTGGGTGCAGTCTGTACTGACCGCTCCCGCCGCCCAGGAGGCTGCCGTGCGTGTGCTGATGATTGCCGCCCCAGGGGCGGGTAAAGGAACCCAAGCCGAACGCATCGCCGAGCACTTCCACGTGCCCCACCTGGCCACCGGAGACATGCTGCGTGAGCACGTGGCCCGCGGGACCGAACTCGGCCGAGAGGTCAAGGGCCATCTCGACCGAGGGGAGTTGGTTCCCGATGAGGTTGTTCTCGCCATGGTGAGGCAGGCGCTGGTGTCGGCGCGGTCGGGCAACGGCTACGTCCTGGACGGGGTACCTCGAACGATGCCGCAGGCCCGCGCCTGCTACCAGATGGCGGCCGAGCTGGGGATGGCGGCCGAAATCGTGCTGCATCTGCGCATCGAGGAAGCTCTGCTGGTGGGCCGGCTGCTGGCCAGGGCAGCTGACCAGGGCCGCTCCGATGACACCGAGGAGGTCATCCGGCACCGTATCGAGGTCTACGACGAGGTCACCCGCCCGATCCTGGCCTGGTATCGCGAGCGCAACATCCTCGTCTCGGTGGATGGGGATCAGCCGGTGAGCGACGTCGCGCGCGATATCCTCGCGGCGCTGACCGCGCTCGGGCTGGCCGAGCTGCCTGCCCCCCACCGGCCCAGAGCCGCGCTGGACCTCACCGGACTCGCCACCGCCTTCGGGGCGGCCCCGCACCCATGAGCTGGCTGGAATGCCCGGCTGGGCGGCACTGGGGCACCATGGGCGCAGCGGGGCTGGCAATTTTCGCCCCCGGGCCGCTGCTGCTGGTCCTGCGCCGTGCGCAGGGGAGCCACCATGGAGGCACGTGGGGGCTGCCGGGCGGCGCCCTGGAGGTGGGGGAGTCCAGCCGGGATGGTGCGCTCCGCGAGGCTGCCGAGGAGGTGTCCGGCTTCGACCGGGCGCTCATCGAGCTGATAGCCAGCTATCGCGACCCGTGCCCGGCGGCCTGCGGCTGGAGCTACACCACCTGGTTGGCGCGGACCCGCTCGGCGTTCGCGGCCCAGCCGGGTAACTGGGAACACACCGCCTACCGGTGGACCAACCCTGCTGCCCCCGCGCTGCAGCTGCTTCCGGCGCTGGCCGCGGCCCTGCCACGATGGCGACCATCGGGCGACGTGTTGACCTGTTCCGGCCCCGTTGTTGACGAGGAGTCGCATGAGTTCCTTTGAGCCTGACGCCGTTGCCTCGGCCCGCCTGGGTGAAGCATCGAGGGTGTGGTCCAGTGACCTGTCGGTGTCGGAGTTCGCGTTGCTGGAGGCCTCGGGCTTTCGCCCACTCGAGTTCGTGATGGGCAGCTCGGTCTTTCACATCGGTTGGCAGCAGCAGACGCTGCGTCAGTCGTTGGAACTGACCGTGCTGACTCAAGCGATGTATACGGCCCGGATGAACGCGATGGCCCGGATGATCGCGGAGGCCTCGAAGGTTGGCGCGGACGGGATCGTCGGCACCCGGTTGAGCTTCCGGCAGCACGGGCTGAGCGCGGAGCACATCGAGTTCATCGCGGTCGGCACGGCGGTGACCTCCAAGACCCATCCGGGCAGTTTTCGCCGGCCCGACGGCGCGCCGTTCACCAGCCATCTGGGCGTGCAGGATTTTTACACCTTGCTGCAGACCGGACACGTCCCGGTGGAGTTCGTGATGGGGGTCTGCGTGTGGCACGTCGCCCAGCAGGGATTTCTGCCGACGATGAAGCAGGCAGGGCGCAACGTGGAGATGCCGCAGTGGACGCAGGGTTACTACGACGCGCGCGAGGCCGCTCTGGGCCGGATGCAGGCCGAGGCGGAGCGGGTGGCGGCCACCGGGGTCACCGGCGTGCAATGGGCGGCGAGCGAGTGGATATGGGGCGCGCACACACTGGAGTTCTTTACCTCGGGGACGGCGGTGCGCAAGACTACCAGCGAGGAGGCGGCGCTCGTGCCCTCGTTCCTGCTGCCATTGCAGTGACCTCCCCGCCGAGCGGACTGCCGGCGGGTTTCATCGATCCCGCCGATCCACGCCAGATCGCGCCGGTGCTCGCCGGGGTGCTGCGCGAGTTGGGTTGGCCAGGCCTGACCGATTTGCTGGCGCGCATTCCGGGGTTCGTGCTGAAACCGGGCCAGCCCCGACGGGGGTTTCGCCGGGCGACACCGGGGCGATTGACCGCAGGTGAGAACGTCTTCGTTCTCACGATTCCCCTGGTCTGCGAGCACGTTGTGGGCGGCATCGTGCTCAGCCGCACGCAGGTGGCCGCCGACCGCGTGCCGGCCATGCTGGCGCAGGGCATCGCCGATGCCAGCCACCGGTTCGGCGGCGTCGATGAGGCCAGCGCCGCCTTGAGCGCCATGCGGGACCTCGTCGGGCCGGCGGGGTCCTCGGATCCCCGGGCGTAGTGCGCTGTTGACTCCTCGGGCGTAGCCCGCCGTTGATGGGGTAGAGAGCAAGTACTGATCATCGACTTCGGAGGTCCTCGTGCTTGTCCGTCGCCTGGCCCGACCCATGCTTTCTTCCGTGTTCATCACCGGTGGCCTCGACGCCGCCCGCCACCCGGCCAGCAAGGCGCCAGCGGCTGAGAGCGTCAACGCGGGCGCTCTCGCCGAGAGCGTCGGCTTGTCGAGCACCGAGCAACTCGTGCGCGCCAACGGCATCGCGCAGGTGGTGGGTGGCCTGTGCCTGGCCACCGGCCGGCTGCCCCGACTAGCGGCATTCGGGCTCGCCGCCAGCCTCGTGCCCACCACGGCCGCCGGGCACCGCTTCTGGGAAGAGGACGACAACGCAACGAGGAAGATGCAGCAGCTGCACTTCCTGAAGAACATGTCCATTCTGGGTGGGCTGCTCATCGCGGCCGTGGACACCGGCGGCAAGGAGTCAGTCGCGCGCAAGGTCAGCCGCCGAACCCATGCCGTCGCCACGGCGCTACCCAGCCGCAGCGGCTGAACCGTTGCGGGTCCGTGCGAGAGGCGGGATTCGAACCCGCACACCCGAAGGTACCGGCTCCTAAGGCCGGCGCGTCTGCCATTCCGCCACTCTCGCTCGCGGCGACTAATCTATCCCGAGGTCACGAAGGAGTCTGGCTACGTGGCCGGTCGCCTTCACGTGATAGCCGGCAGCCGTGATGATGCCGTGCGGGTTAATGACGAAGGTGGACCGGATCACTCCCGTGACGGTCTTGCCGTACAGGCTCTTCGGTCCATAGGCGCCGTAGGCGCTCAGCGTGGTCCGATCGGGATCCGACAGCAGCGGGAAGGTCAGCTGCTCTGCTTGGCGGAACCGAATGAGCTTCTCCGGCTTGTCGGGGGAGATCCCGACCACGTCGACGCCGGCATCGCCCAGCAGCGAGCGCCGGTCCCGGAAGTCGACCGCCTGCTTCGTGCAGCCGGGGGTCATCGCGGCGGGGTAGAAGTAGACGATCAGGGTGCGGCCCCGGTAGTCACCTAGCCCGACCGAATTGCCCTCGGTGTCGGGGAGGACGAAATCTGGGGCCGGGTCGCCCTTCGACAGGCGAACGGTGCCGCCGGCGACGCTCATGCGACATCCAATCTGCATTCGCTTCGCCACTTCGCAGCTTCGCTCACGCGAAATCCAATGTGCATTCGCTTCGCCACTTCGCAGCTTCGCTCACGCCCGGATGCTAGCCAGCCCGCAGGGCGAGCCTCCGGGTAGCCCGTGGCGACCGGTAAATCCCGTCAGGTGAAACCGGTGCGCGCGTGCCGGCTGACGGCCGCTGCACCGCTAGCCTTCGGCCGTGCGCCGACGGATCGACCCACTGCCCGGCCACGGATCGGCGTGGGACTACCCCCGCCCTGTGGGGGGCGCCGGGACGTGGCGCTGGTGAAGGGGTGGGTTGTGCTGGCCGTCGCAGTTGGCGGCGCGGCAGGGGCGCTCGCCCGAGATGCGGTGGGCCGCGCGCTGCCGGCGCACTCAGCGGGTTTCCCCACCGCGACATTGCTGGTCAATGCCAGTGGTTGCCTGCTGCTGGGAGTGCTGCTCGGCCGGCTCACCCAGCGCTCGGCGCCGGTGTGGGTGCGCCCGCTCTTGGGCCCGGGGGTGCTCGGCGGATACACGACGTTCTCGACGTTTGCGGTGGAGGCGGACCTGTTGGCCTCGGCCGGCCGGCTCGGGCTAAGCCTGGCCTACCTCGCCGCCAGCGTGGTGCTCGGCATAGGCGCCGCCGCCGCCGGCCTGCGACTCGGCGCACGCCGGTCCGGTGGAACGTGGTGACCGAGCTCGCGCTCGCCGGGGCTGCCGCGTTGGGCGCCGCGAGCCGCTACACCGCGGACCGGCTGATAACGAGCCGGTTCGGCGCGCGCCTCCCATGGGGGACGCTGCTGGTGAACCTCGCCGGCTGTCTGCTGCTGGGCCTGCTGACCGGCGCGGGCCTTCATCACGGGCTGGGCGCCGCGCCCCGCCGGATCCTGGGCACCGGCTTTTGTGGCGCGTTGACGACGTTCTCCGCCTTTTCCGTCGAGACTCTCCGACTCGCGGGCGCCGGCCGATACGCCTACATTGCCCTGAGCGTCGGCGGTGGGTTGTTCGCGGCTGCGGGTGGCCTCTGGCTGGCTGCCGCGTGACGCTCTACGTGCTGCGTCACGGGCAGACCACCTGGAGCCGACAGCGGCGGCACACCGGGCGAACCGACATCCCGTTAACCGAGGAGGGCCGCAGCCAGGCTCGCGCCATCGGCCCCTTTCTGACCGCCTTGCGGGGCCCGGCGCCGTTCACGCTGGTGCTGACCAGCCCGCTGGTCCGGGCGGCGGAGACCGCGGACCTGGCTGGGGTCTCGGCCGCAGTCGATGCGCGACTCGTCGAATGGGACTACGGGGACTACGACGGCGTCACGACCAGGGTCATTCGGGCCGGCCGCCCAGACTGGGACTTGTGGCGCGACGGATGCCCGGGCGGCGAAGGACCGGACGCGGTCGAAAAGCGGGTCGATGCCCTGCTCGCCGAGCGGGTCATCCCTGCCGCCGCCGACGGCGAAGTATTGCTGGTGGCGCACAGCCATCTGCTGCGGGCCCTCGCCGCCCGATGGCTGCGGCTCCCCTTAGACGGCGGCCGGCTGCTGGTGCTGGGGGCGGCCGCGGTGGGGATCCTCGGGCAGGAGCAAGGCGGTCCGGTGGTGCTGGGCTGGAATCTGCGGCCCGTACCGTGACGCCGTGAGAGCAACACCGGCGGTGCGGGGCGCCGCACTGGTGGCCGCCGTCGCGGTGCTGGGCGCTGCCGTCGTTGCTGCCGTCGCGCGTGCTGGTGGCGATCATCTCGCCCCGCCCGCGCGGATCAGCGTGCCCACCGCGCCGTCCACCGCCGCGCAGAGCGGCGCCGCGCCGACGCTGCTGCGCTGGAAACCTTGCGGCGCGGCCGAATGCAGCACGCTGACAGTGCCGTTGGATTGGTCCGGTCGGGATCCGGCCGCCGTCGGGCGCACGGTGCCGATCGCGGTGCTCCGGCTGCACGCGACCGGTCCTCGCGGCCAACGGATCGGATCGTTGGTGATCAACCCAGGCGGTCCGGGTGAGAGTGGTGTCGCCTTCGTCCGGGACCACGCCGACCTGCTGCCAGCGGCCCTACGTGCCCGCTTCGACATCGTCGGCTTCGACCCGCGGGGAGTCGGATCCAGCATGCCGGTGCGCTGCCTGTCCGACGGGCAACTTGACTCCCAGGACCAGCTGCCCCCTTACCCCGCTGGGGCCCCTGAGCAGCAGCAACTAATTCAAGCAGCCACGTCCGAAGCCTTCGCATGCGCGAAGGCGTTGGGGCCGGCCCTGGGTCACCTCGCGACCGTAGACGTGGCCCGGGACCTGGACAGTTTGCGGGCTGGCCTGGGCGAGCAGACGTTGAGCTACCTGGGCTACAGCTACGGCACGGCAATCGGCGCGGCCTACGCCGAGGCGTTCCCGACCCGGATCCGCGCACTCGTGCTCGACGGCGCAATCGACCCGCGACAGAGCGGCACCGGGATGCTGCGGGCGCAGGCCGCCGGCTTCGAGGGTGCCTTTCACGCCTTCGCCGACTGGTGCGCAGGCAACGATCACTGCGTGTTCGGCGCCCACCTGTCCGGCGGGACGGCCGTTCTCGCAGCCTACGACCGGTTGGCTGCAGCCGTCCGGGGCGCGCCGCTTTCGGTCGGCACCCGCCAGCTCGGGTCGGGGGAGTTCACCCTGGGGGTTTTCGTCACGCTCTACTCCAAGGAGCAGGGCTGGCCGGCGCTCGGCTACGCCCTGGAGCGCGCAGCAAACGGCGACGGCAGCGTGCTGCTTCGGCTCGCCGACGCCTACGTGGAGCGGGACGCAGCCGGTCACCACTCGAACCTTTCGGAGGCGAACCTGGCGGTGAACTGCCTTGATCGGCCGTGGCCGCGCCGCGCTGCGGACTATGCCGCACTCGCTGCGGACCTAGCCCGGACCGATCCGCGCTTCGGCCAGACCATCGCCTGGTCAGGGCTCGGTTGCCTGTCGTGGGCCGCACCGGCGGTCACCACCCCGCACGCGATCCGGGCCGGCGGTTCGCCGCCGATCCTGGTCGTGGGGACGACCCGTGATCCGGCCACCCCCTACGCCCAGGCGGTCGCCTTGGCGAGTCAACTCGACAATGGCGTTCTGCTCAGCGCCGATGGTGACGGGCACACCGCCTACCGCGCGACCGGAAACCCGTGCGTCATCAAGGTCGTGGACGATTACCTTCTTTCGCTGCGCACACCGCCTAGTCACGGTGGCGCCCACTGCTAACGCCGCTAACCGGGTTAGGGCGGTTTAGGGGTGCGGGCGCCCACAGCCGATTTCCGGCCTACTGTGAAACGACATGTTGCCCGTCATCGCCCTCGCCGTTGCGGCCGCTGGGTGCCTGGGCGCAGCTGCGGTCGTGATGCATCGCGCCGCGGCGAGCGAACCGGTCCGCGGGCTGGGTCGCACGCTGCTGCGCAGGCTGTGTGGCCGCCGGCTGTGGGTCGCGGAGTCGCCCTACTCGTAGCCGGCACCGCCTTGCAGGCAACGGCGCTGTCACTGGGACGGCTGACCGTCGTGGAGCCGGTGACCACCGTCGGCCTGCTGGTGGGGCTACCGCTGTCGGCGTGGTGGCTGCACCAGCGGTTGTCCCGGGTCGACTGGCTGGCGGTGGCGGCGACGGTGGGGGGCCTTGGTCTGTTTCTGGGGGTGGGGCGCCCTTACGGCGGGCACAGCCAGGCGTCGCTCGCCAGCTCCCTCGCGGCCACCGGTGTGGTAGCCGGATTGGCCGTGCTCCTGGGGGTGGTGCTGCGCTACCGCGGGGATAGCGGCCGGGCCACCGCACTCGCGCTGGCGGCAGGTGCCGGCGCCGGCCTGACCGACATGCTGATCCGCGGCACGGTGCAGGCTGCCGTGCACAATCACTTCGCGGTACTGGGCACGTGGCATCCGTGGCTGCTCGCGGCGGTCGGGCTGAGCGCCTTCGTGATCCAGCAGCACGCCTACCACGCCGGCCACCTGTCGGAGTCGATGCCTGCCGCCGCCACGGCGCAGCCGATCGCCGGCTGCCTGCTGGGCCTGACCGTGCTGGAGGAACGTCTCGACGTGGGTGGCCTGGAGGGGGCGGCGTTCGGCACCGCAGCCCTGCTGATGGCGGCGGGGGTCATCCACTTGGCTCGCAGTCCGCTGATCGTCGGGGTCGAGGCGCTGCGTCCCTCGCTGATTTCGCGGCCGTCGTCGTAGGCTGACCCTCCCCGACCGAGACGGCACGCCCCATGCCAGATGTCCTGTCCCGCGCGGTGCACCAGTTGCGCGCGGCGCTGGTCCGGCGCGGCCGAAAGCCCGGCCTACGCACCGCCAAGGCGACGCTGGCGGCCGTCTTATCCTTCGTGATCGCGCAGCGGCTGCACACGAGCAGCGCACCCATCCTTGCGCCGCTCACCGCCTTGCTCGTCGTCCAGCTGACCCTCTACGAAACGGTGACGCACGGGCTGGGGAGAATCGTCAGCGTCCTCGCCGGCGTATTGGTCGCCGTGGCGGTGGCCTCATTTGTCGGGCTGACCTGGTGGAGCCTTGGCGCGATCGTGGCCGTGTCCCTGGTGGTTGGCCGCCTGCTTCGCCTCGGCCAGCATCTGCTGGAGGTCCCGATCAGCGCGATGCTGGTGCTTGCCGTTGGCGGCGCCAAGGGAGTTGCCGCCGGAAGGGTGTCCGAGACGTTGATCGGCGCTGCCGTCGGTATCGCAGTCAACGCCGTGATTGCACCCCCTTTGTACGTGCAACCCGCCGGTGACGCGCTCGGGGAGTTGGCTGACCGGATGGGCGCCTTCCTGCGCGGCCTTGCCGTTGCCCTTGGGTCGGGTTGGTCGCGCGCGGCCGCGGACCGGTGGCTGGACGACGCCCGTGCGCTCGGCGCCGAAGTGGCCAGAGCCGACCGCACGTTCTCCCGGGCCGAGCAAAGCGCCCGGCTCAACCCGCGCGGCGCTCGCGCGCGGGAGGCGCAACCGCGGCTTCGGACCGGTCTGACCGGTCTGGAGCACTGCTACGCGTCGCTGCGCAGCCTGTGCCGGGCACTTCTCGACCGCACCTTCTTCGTGCCAGGGGAGCAGGAAGCGAGCGCGTTCACGCCCCAGGTGCAGGTTGCCCTCGGTGCGGTGCTGATGGCAGCGGCCCGGGCCATTGAAGGGGTGGGCGCGGTGACCTCCGGCGAGGGCACGCAGGACCTCGCCCGCACCGAACTCGACGCGGAGTTGTCCGGCCTGCGGCGAGGCAGGGACGAGCTGGCGCAGCTGCTGCTCGTCGATCCGTACGCCGATGAGGGAGCCTGGCAGCAGCACGGGGCGCTGCTGGCCTCGGTTGACCGGCTGCGGACCGAGGTCGAGGCCGCGGTACGCCCCCCGACGACTTCCTGGCGGCCGCCGCCGGTCACCGATCGCCAGCGCCAAGCCGTGCGGCGGGCTGTCGACGCCGGGAGCCGGCGTCGCTCGGCCCGCCAGCGCCGACGCCGATGATGCAAGGATCGCCACTATGAGCGCAGCGGAATGGGCCGCGCCGTCGGCGAAGCTGCTCACGGTGCGCCGCGTCCAGTTGGCGGTGGGGACGGTCCTCGTCGTGATCGCGGCAGGTGTCAGCGGAACGCTGGCATCCGGACCCCTGCTGGGGGGCGCCCTCACGCTCGGGGCCGTGCTGCTGGCCATTCTCGGCGAGCACTTCTTGCGGCGCCGGGTCAGGGCGTGGGGCTACGCGGAGCGCGATGACGACCTGCTCATCCGGCGCGGCGTGCTGATCAGCAAGTTGTCCGTCGTGCCCTATGGACGGATGCAGTTCGTCGATGTTATTGCTGGGCCCTTCGAGCGAGCGTTCGGGCTCGCCACCGTTCGGATGCATACGGCGGCGGCGGCGAGCGACGCGCGCATCCCGGGCCTGCTGGCCCCCGAGGCCGCCCGGCTGCGGGACGCCCTCGCCGTGCTGGGTGAGGCACGGGCAACCGGCCTGTGAGCCTTCCCAGCCATCCGGCCGACGCCGCGGAGCAGCCCTCCCCATGGCTACGCCTGCACCCGTTGTCGCCGGTGATCCGCGCCGGGCGGGGGCTGATCGGGTTGCTGGTGCTGTTGGTCCCAGGACTGTTCGGCGGCGGGGGTCGGAGCCTGTCACGCTGGGCCGGCGACGCGAGCGTGGTCGGCGTGCTGCTTGTGCTGGGGTTGGTCTCCTGGCTGGTGACGCGCTGGCAGGTCTCCGGCGGCGCGCTATGGATCGAGACCGGGCTGCTCAGGCGCAGCTCGCAGCGCTATCCCCTGCGTCAGGTCCAAGCCATCGACGTGGTGGAAACCGGGCTGGCCCGGCTGCTCGGGCTAGCCGAGCTGCGCCTAAGGATGGGAGGGTCGGCGCCGGGAAAGGGACGGCTTAGCTGCCTTCGAGCCGCGGACGCTAGGGACCTTAGGGCGCGCCTGCTGGCACTGGGTCACGGGCCGGCCGAAACCCCCGCGCACGCCTCGGTTGCCCCCCCGGAACGGGTCCTGTTCACCGTGCCGACGCCGCGACTTTTCGCCTCGGTGCTGCTCAGCGGCAGCGGCCTGCTGGCGATTGCGGTGGGCGTCGCCCTGGCCGGCGTCGCCGTGATCAACCCGAAGGCGGCGCTGGCCGCGACCGGTGGGGGTGTGGCCGGAATCGTGGCGGTGCTCGGCCTGCTCTGGCGCCGGTTCAATGGCGACTACGCCACGACGGTCGCCGAGGCGGCCGACGGGTTACGCCTTCGATCCGGGCTGGTGCAGACCACCGCCGAAACGATCCTGATTGGCCGAATCCAGGCCGCCCGACTGATCGAACCGCTCCTGTGGCGTCCCTTCGGCTGGTGCCGACTGGAGGTCGAGGTTGCCGGCAAACGCGGCCGCGAGGAGAACCAGGCAGAAGCGGGCCAGCTGCGGGCCATCCTTCCGGTCGGGAGCCGGCGGCAGGCCCACGAGCTGCTCCAGCGGGTGGTTCCGGCCGCCCGATCCGCCCCGCGGCAGCCGCCGCCGAGCGTGGCCAGATGGAAGGCGCCGTTGAGCTTTCACCACCTGTCGTGGGGCCGCGATGGGTTCTGCGCCGTCACTACCGGCGGTCGAGTGCGCCGGATCACCCAGTGGGTGCCGCTGGCCAAGGTGCAAAGCATCCGCCAGGTGCAGGGCCCGGTGCAGCGACGCCTGGGGCTGGCCGGAATTCATCTCGATACCGCCGGGCGTCGCATCCATGTCAAGCTCACCGATCGGTCGCTTTCGGAGGTCGACCGTGAGATGGGGGTGCTACCCGGGTTGTGCCGCCAGGCTCGGCAACACGAGACACCCCAACGCGCGGCCAGCTAGTCGATGGCCCGCCGGTAGAACCCCCGGATGCCGATCGCCATCAGCCCGGCGACGAACGAGACCAGCACGATGAGGCAGATCAGCGGCGCGATGTGCGGAACCTGCGGGATCAGGGCGGCGCGGAAGCCCTCGCTGACATAGGTCATCGGGTTGGCGGCCGAGAGGACCTGAAACCAGCGCAGCCTCGCCAGGGAAGGCCACGGGTATTGGCTGGAGCCGGTGAACAGCAGCGGCGTAAACACGATCGAGAACAAGATGTTGATCCGGGCCGGCTTCACCAAAGTACCCAGGACCAACCCGAGACCGGCCCCCACCAGGGACCCGAGCAGCAAAACGGTGACGAACAGTGGGAATCCCGCCCAGCGCCACGGAATGGAGCCCAGGATCAGAACCCCCACGGGGATCATGAGGGTCGTGGCAATGATGGCCCGCAACGCGGCAAAGGCGACCTTCTCGGCCGCTACCAACGCGGTGGGCATCGGCGCCAACAGGCGATCCTCGATCTCCCTGGTCCACCCGAATTCGGCGACGAGCGGGAAGGCGAGGGTCTGCATCCCGGTGATGACGGTGGTGAGTGCCAGCAGGCCGGGAAACAGCACCGCCGCGTAGCCAGGACGGGTATAGCCCAGGCTGCCCAGAACCTTGCCGAATACGAACAGCAGGAAAAGTGGCTGCAGGATCACCTGGGCCAAAAAGGCCGGGAGTTCGGTTCCGGTGACCAGCAGGTCGCGCTGCAGGACGGCCAGTAAGGTCCGTCCCTGGCTCGTGCTGAGCGCGTCTGATGAGGGCGGCGCCTGGGTGAGTCCTGTCATCGAAGGGTCCGCCCGGTGAGGTGCAGGAACACGTCTTCGAGCGTGGGCGTTCCCAACCGGACGTCGGTGAGGCGCAGGCCGTGTTCGGTCAGCAGGGTCGCTGCGGGGGCGACGAGCCCGGCGGCCTCGCATGACAGGTACAGGCGCAGGTGCGCCGTGGCTGACTGGTGCGGGCTGGTCGGCGGGTGAGCAGTCATGTTGGCCGCGCTCGCGCCGGGGGGTGGCTCGGCGGAAAGCTCCTCCACCCGTTCGACACCCGGCAGGGCATTGAGCTGACCCATCACCACTGACGCGGCCCGGGCATCGTCCCCGTGAGCGGTGAGCTCCAGGGTTGCGCTCCCGGGCAGGCTACGGATCAAGGCCGCGGGCGTGTCCAACGCGAGCAGCTTTCCATGATCCATGATGGCAACCCGGCCGGCGAGGGCGGCTGCCTCATCCATGTCGTGGGTGGTCAAGACCAGGGTGACGCCCCGTTGGGTGAGCTCACGTAGCCGGTCCCAGACGAACAGCCGCGCGGCCGGATCTAGACCGGTAGTGGGCTCGTCCAAGAACAGCACGCGCGGGGAGTGCATCAACGCGCGCGCGATCATCACCCGCTGCGACTGTCCACCGGAGAAGAAGTCCGGCTTGGTGCCGGCACGGTCGAGCAGACCGAACTGGTCGAGCAGCGTGTCCGCCCTCGCGGCCCGCTCACGGGCCGGGACCCCGTGGTAGGCGGCATGAAAGATCAGGTTGCGCCGGATGGACAGTGACCGGTCCAGGTTGCTGCGCTGCGGTACGACCGCGAGCTGACTCCTGGCCCGAACCGGGTCACGCATGACGTCGATACCGCCGATGGCAGCTCTGCCGCTGGTGGGACGTACCCGGGTGGTAAGCACCCCGATGGTCGTCGTCTTCCCGGCGCCGTTCGGTCCGAGCAGCCCAAAGACCTCTGCCGGCGCAACCGTGAACGAGACGCCGTCCACCGCGTTGACCGGCGATTTCGGATACCGTTTGATCAGATCGGCCACGGCAACGGCAGGGTCGGGGTCCCTTGTGGCCATGATCGGGATGTTCGTTGTCTCGAGCATGTCCGATCCCCCTGCCCGTCGTCCGCTGCTGGCCAATCCCTTGCATTCTGCCGGGGCCGTCAAGCGAATCCGCGGCACCCCGCGGGCGACGGTGCCCAGGTCGGTAGGCTGCGCGGCTATTAGTCGGGGCCGGGTGCTGCAGGAGGCGTCATGAGCCGGATCAACGACGTTGGCGGAATGCAGGGCTTTCCGTTCGGTGAACGGGAGCTGGACGAGCCGCCGTTTCACGCCGACTGGGAGGCGCACGTCTTCGCACTCAATCGCGCCCTGCTCGGGCACGCGATCTACAACCTTGACGAGTTTCGCGATGCCATCGAGCGGATGCCTCCGCAGGAGTACCTCGCCTCGTCGTACTACGAAAAGTGGTTCACCGCCATGACCACCCTGCTGGTCGAAAAGGGCGTCTTCTCGGCAGCGGAGATAGCCGGTGGCTGAGCGATTCGCCAACGGCGACCTGGTCCGGACCAGCCATCTGGACCCACCGCACCATACGAGGTTGCCGGCATATGCCCGGGGCGCGGTGGGAACCGTGCTCGAGCCGCTCGGGTGCCATCCATTAGCTGACGACCGCGCACAGGGCATCCCGACCGAAGCGGAACGCGTCTATACCGTGTGCTTCACTGCCAGTGAGCTTTTCGGGGAAGGTGACCACGACGTGATGGTGGACGTGTGGGAGAGCAAGTTGGCGCCGGCCGGCGAGCAGGCCCGGCCATGAGCGACCGGCATGACGGTCCGGCGACGGCCCTGGCCGCGAAGGTCCGCCACGTGGAGACCCTGCTGGAAGAACGCGGCCTCGTCGACGGCCTGGAGTTGGACCGCGCTCTAGAGGCCTTCCTGGCCCGAGCCTCACCGGCAAGCGGCGCCCGCGTCGTCGCCCGGGCGTGGACGGATCCCGAGTTCCGCGCCCGGCTGCTCGCCGATGCCAACGCCGCGCTCCCCGAGCTTGACCTGTCGATGGGCGGGGGATTGCAACAGCAGCGGCTGAAGGTCGTCGAGAACACCGAGGTGGCCCATAACGTCGTGGTGTGCACGCTGTGTTCGTGCTATCCGATCGCACTCCTGGGCCCCTCCCCGGTCTGGTACAAGAGCGAGGGCTATCGATCCCGGGTGGTCCGCGAGCCCCGGTCGGTCCTGCATGAGTTCGGATTCGCCTTGGACCCGGCAATCAAGATCACGGTTTGGGACGCCAGCGCCGAGTCGCGTTACCTGGTCTTGCCGAGGCGCCCGCAGGGCACCGACCTGTTCAGCGAGGCCGAATTAGCCGCCCTGGTTACCCGCGACGGCTTGATCGGCGTCGCAGCGGTGTAGGCAATGGCCCCCCGGTGCCCGGCTGGGCCGGCTAACGGGCCCGGTTGGGCGGCGGCGCCCCCTGGTGCCCAGTTGGGGTGCCGAAATTGTCGTTGGATGATCTTGGAAGCGACAATATCGATTCACCAAATCGCAATATCGCTTAACCATTGCGGTTGCTCAGGTCGCGGGTGGCGCAACGACGCTACGGCCCGAGCCATGGCAGGCAGCCAAGCGGGGTGCTGCCAGTGCTTAAGCCGCCCCGCCCCTCCGGGCGGCCCGCAGATACGACATTTTCCCCATGCGGCGGCCCTCCTCAGTCGCAGACGCTCGTGGTTGTCAGAACGAGCCATGAGGGAGACCCAGATGCACCCCATCAGCATGCAGTTTGCCGTGGTGGAGACCGCCTACCAGCGCCAGCGCCTCACCGCGCAGTTCGAGCGGGCCGCGCGCCGCCGGCCACGGATTTGCTCGATGCCGCCGCCCGGGGCAAGCAGGGCATACCGCCTTGCCCATTTCTCGGATCACGGCTGGGCCACCCGGTAGGCCGCTGCACGAGCCGACGATGTCGGGGGCACCCACCATGATGGGGCTCATGGCGTCGGAGCCCCCTACCCGGAGCCCCTTGGTGGGGCGCGGTGCCGATCTCGACCGATTGAGCACCCTGGTCGGGCTCACCGCGCGCGACCCCCAGCCCGTCGCCGTCTTGCTGGCCGGGGACGCCGGGGTCGGCAAGACCCGGCTGCTGACCGAACTGGCGGATCGCGCTCACGACGCCGGTTGGCGCGTCCTGGTCGGGCATTGCCTCGATTTCGGGGACGGGGCATTGCCCTACCTGCCGTTCAGCGAGGTATTCGGCCGCCTTGCGGCACACGCACCGGATCTCGCCGACGACCTCTTGCGTGATAACCCCACGGTGGCGCGGCTGATGCCCGGCCGGCGCTTGATCGCGAACGGGGCGCGGGACCATTTTGAACGCATCGAGCGCGCCGAACTGTTCGAAGGCACCCACTCGGCGCTCGGCGAACTGAGCAGGTCCCAGCCGTTGTTGCTGATTTTCGAGGACGTTCATTGGGCCGATCAGTCGACCCGCGAGCTGCTTAGCTTCCTGTTCACTCGCAGCTTCCCCGGCCCGGCGTCGATTGTTGCCTCCTACCGCAGTGATGACCTCTATCGGCGCCATCCCCTGCGCGGGGCGCTCGCCGAGTGGTCGAGGTTGCCGGGTGTCAGCCGGTTCCCGCTGTCGCCGCTAACCTCGTCAGCCGTGCGCTCGCTCATCCGGGTGCTCCATCCCGCGCCGATGCCCGAAGCGGACGTGCGCCGCATTGTGGACAAGGCCGAGGGCAACGCCTTTTTCGCCGAGGAGTTAGTGGCGGCGGGCGATCAGGGTGCCGGCTGGCTGCCGACCGACCTGGCTGCGTTGCTGATGGTGCGGCTCGACCAACTCGACGATGCCGCGCGTCTGGTGGTCCGGGCAGCGTCAGTTGCCGGGCGCCGTGTCTCACACGCCCTCCTGGACCGTGTGGTGGAGATCGATGCGTCCAGTCTCGAACTTGCGCTGCGTTCTGCGGTCGAGAGCCACGTGCTCGTTCCGGCGGGCAGCGGTGGCTATGGCTTTCGGCACGCGTTGCTCGCCGAAGCCGTCTACGACGACCTGCTGCCCGGAGAGCGGGTGCGGCTGCACCGTTCTTACGCTGCTGCGCTGGCCAGCGGCGAGGTGGCGGCTACCGCCGCCGAGCTGGCCCGGCACGCCAGGGCCTCGCACGACATCGTTACCGCCATTCGGGCGAGCGTGCAGGCCGGGAACGAGGCCATGACCGTGGCGGGCCCGGACGAGGCTGCCCGTCACTTCGAGGTGGCGCTTACCCTGATGTCCGAAGCCGACGCCGACGGAGTCCAGCGGGCCGGCATCGATGTCGTGGACCTCACCGTTCGAGCCAGCGAGGCAGCCTTTGCGGCTGGTGACCTTTTCCGGGCAATTGCGCTTGTTCAGGACCAGCTGCGGCAACTGCCGGATTCCGCCGACCCCCAGGACCGGGCGGTATTGCTGCACGCGCTCGCCGGCGTGGCGCTGCTGACCGACACCGACCTTGATGTGCTGGGGATCACGGCCGAGGCGCTGCGACTGGTAGCCGCCGACCCGGCGGGTGCGCTGCGCGCTCGGGTGCTCAACATGCACGCCAGGGCCAATGCCGACCGCCACCGCGACGACGACGCCGCTCGGTGGGCGGCGGAGGCGCTGCGGATCGGCCAGCAGCTTGCGCTGCCCGACGTCATCGCCGATGCCACCACCACGCTGGCTCGCCTGGATGAGCGGGCCGGTGATCCCACGTCCGCGCAGCGCAGCCTGGAGTCCAACGTCGCGGAGGCCCGCGCGTCTGGACAGCTCGCGGCCGAACTGCGCGGCCTGTTCAACCTCGGGGCCCTGCACTACGGGCTTGGCCGGCTGCCCGAATCATTGGCGATCTACCGGTCGGCGGCGGCGCGGGCCCGTGAGCGCGGGCGACCGTGGGCCCCCTACGGGCTCGACGCCCGGGTCATGGCTGGCGTCGTCGCCTACGTGGCCGGGGACTGGGATTCGGTCCGGCGCACCGTGGACGTTGACGGTGAGTCACCGCCCGACATGGCGGCGGCCGTGCTCGCGGCCGTCGGCATGGCGGTCGCCGCCGGTCGGGGGGAGGAGCGGGTTCTGGATCAGCTGCCTGCGCTGCGCCCCTCATGGCAACGTGACGGGCTGATCGCGATCCTCGCCGCCGCAGCCGCAATCGACCTACACGGTGATCGAGGCGATCCCAGCTCGGCGATCGCCAGCTACGACGAGTCGGTGGCCGTGGTTGGCGCCCTGTGGCAACAGCCGATGTTCCCTGGCCGGATCCGGCTCAGCGCGTTGCTGCTCGGGCAGCTCGCGGCGACGGCGGGCTCCGTCGTTGCGGACCGAGCCGGTCTCTGTCGGCGCGGTGACGAGCTTGCCCAGGACGCCATCCTCGCCGCCGAGCAAGGGGTGCGGGCAGGACGCCGGCGCGGCCCGGAAGGCGATGCGTGGGCGGCCAGGGCGGCGGCCGAACATGCACGGCTGCGCTGGTTGACCGGAGATAGGCCTCCGACGGAGGACGAACTTGTAGGTGCCTGGGAGGAAAGCGTTGCCGCATTCGCCCGCTTCGGCCACCGCTTCGAGTGCGCCCGTTCGCGGGCCCGGTTGGCCGATGTTCTCCGGGCCACCGGCCGGCACGCCGAAGCGCAGGAGCACGCGTCCCTGGCCCGCGAGGTCGCGCTGGAACTGGGTGCGGCGCCCCTGCTGGCGCAGCTGCGTGCCGCCGGCCCGACCGCCCGCAGGCGGGTTGGGGCCACCCGTTATGACCAGAGCCTGACCGCCCGCGAGAGAGAGGTGCTGGCGCTGGTGGCGCAGGGCCGCAGCAATCGGGAGATCGCCAGCAGGCTCTACATCAGCGCGAAGACGGTGAGCGTTCACGTGTCAAATATCCTGGCCAAGCTCGGCGCTGGCGGCCGAACCGAAGCGGTTGCCCTGGCCCGCCGGAACGGGCTGTTTGGAGCCGGCAACCCACCCGAGGCCGACCCACGCCGGTAGCCGGACCGCGTGCGGCCGGGTCCGCGCCGGCCTGGGTAAGGTCCGCGTTATGTCGGCTCGCTCGCGGTTTCACCTGGCCATCCCGGTCGACGACCTGCCCGCGGCTCGTGCGTTCTACGGCAAAGTATTGGGCTGCCAGCAAGGCAGGGACGCGGACCGCTGGGTCGACTGGAACCTCTACGGTCATCAACTGGTCACCCACCTCACGTCTTTCCGTATCCCACCAAGTCACAACACCGTTGACGGCCAAGAGGTGCCGGTGCCGCATTTCGGTGTTCTACTCGAGATCGGCGACTTCCAGACCTTGGTGACCCGGCTTCGGTCGGCCGATGTGCCATTCCTCATCGAACCATACGTGCGCTTCGCCGGGGAGCCCGGTGAACAGTGGACGATGTTCTTCCGTGACCCGGCCGGCAATGCGCTGGAATTCAAGGCCTTCGTCGATGACGCTGCCGTTTTCGCGGGCGCAGAGATCGGAGACGGGCAGCCGTGAATGAGCAACACCTGGTGCTGTGCTCCAGCCTTGAATGGGGCGAATACCTGCGTGATCAGCTGCTGCCGTGGGCACTTGATGGCATTGATCTCGGCGACGACGTGATCGAGGTGGGACCGGGGCCGGGACTGACTACCGACATTCTGCGTCAGCGGGTGCGGAACCTGACGGCGGTCGAAGCGGATCCGCAACTGGCGGCAGCGCTGGCCGATCGGCTTCGCGGCCTCGTCACGGTCCAGCACGCGGACGCCACCGACCTCCCGTTCGCCGCGGCGACATTCACGGCCGGCGCCTGTTTCACAATGTTGCATCACGTGCCGTCTATCCAGATGCAGGACCGCCTACTCGCCGAGCTTGCGCGGGTCGTTGTTCCCGACGGGGTCCTCGTCGGCGTCGACAGCATGGATAGCGAGGCGTTTCAGGCATTGCATGCCGGTGACACGTGCGTCCCGGTTGACCCGGTCGGACTCACGGGCCGGCTCATCAGCGCCGGGTGGGCCGAGCCCCGCGTGACCACCGACTTCCACCGCATGCGCTTTATTGCTCGCCGCGCCTGACCCTGGTCGCGAGCACGTCGTATGCGTGGTTGCCGTTGGTCAGGGCCTGCCGCTCGAAGCGGGTAATGGGTCGACCCGCAGGTCTTAGGGCGTACCCCTTGCACTCGTTGCGCAGCAGCGGCTCACCGGCGACCACGGCAAGCATCTGCTCGGCGTAGGGCTTGCAGTCGGTGGCGCAGCAAAGACGTCCGCCCAGACGCAGCCGCGTTGCGGCCAGGTGAGCGAACCCCGGGGTCAGCAATCGCCGTTTTCGATGTTTCGCCTTGGGCCAGGGATCGGGAAACAGCACCCGAACCTCTTTCAACGACTCAGGCGCGATCATGTCGCGCAGTACGGAGACGGCATCGCCGACGACGACTCGTACATTGCGCAGGCCCATTCGGTTGACCTCGCGTAGCAGCGCGCCTGCGCCGGGGGTGTGCACGTCCACGGCGAGGACATCGTCATCGGGCGAGGCCGCCGCCATTGCGACCGTTGCCTCACCCATGCCGAACCCGATCTCGAGGACCAGCGGCGCACGCCGTGCGTAGAGCAGCGGTGTGTTGATGGGCTGCGTCGTCAGTTCGATGCCGTACCGGCCCCAAAGGGAGTCGAGGGCCCGCTGCTGCCCGGTGGTGATACGCCCCCGGCGATGCTTGAAGGTGCGAAGGGGGACGGCCGGGACGGTCATCTGCGGTCCTTCCTCGAGGTGGGGGTCACAGCAGTTGCCTCGTGGCGTCCCGACGAACAACCCGTAGAATCCACCAAAGCTCACCGTTCATCCGCCCGACCTGCCAGGCGGCGGCATACCCAAGGGGGATCCGTGACGCTCCGCGCGCGGCTCGTGGCCCTCGGCCGCCGCCCCGAGGCGTGGTTGTGGTTAGTGGCCGCGCTGGTGGTGTTGCCCCAGCCCCTGCACCAGATCCGGGTGTCGGTGGACCCCATGATCGATCTGCATGTGTATCGGGATGCCGGGCTGTCCCTCCTGCACCACGACCCGGTCTATGCGCATTACACAGTGACATCCGCAAGCGTGTTGCCGTTCACCTACCCGCCGCTGGCGGCCCTGGTGGCCCTGCCGTTGGCCTTTATCCCGTTCGGCCTTGTCATGGTGTTGTGGGATGTGGCCATCTACGCGGCCCTGGTCTGGTGCCTGCGCCTGGTCCTCACGCCCTACCGGTACCAGCTTCGCACGGCCGGGGTTAGGTTTGAGGTAGCGGTTCTTCCCGCGGCGTTTGTGGTTGCCACCAGGTTGCTACCGGGGCGCCAGCAGGTGCACTTCGGTCAGGTCGGCGTGTTCCTCATGACGTTGGTGCTCGTCGACCTGTTGACCCCGTTGACCGGCCGCTGGCGAGGGGTGCTGGTCGGCGTCGCCACTGCGATCAAGCTGACACCCGGCGTGTTCATCGTTGCTCTGTGGCTCACCGGCCGCCGGCGCACGGCCGGGATGGCCGCCGCGAGCTTTGCCCTGCTCACCGGATTGACGGCGCTCGCGGCACCGGGCTCGTCGCGGGCCTATTGGACGGACGCATTGTTTGCGAGTGACCGTTTGGGGGACAACGCCGATCCGACCAACCAGTCGCTGAGGGGCCTGGTGCTGCGCACCTCCCTGACCCATCTGAGCGCGACGTTGGTGTTCATTGCCCTCGCCGCTCTGGTCGGAGCGGTGGGTCTGCGCAAGGCCTCGGCGGCCTGGCGCGCCGGTGATGACATTGCGGCGGTCACCATCGTTGGCCTGCTGAGCGCCCTGCTGTCGCCGGTGGCCTGGATCCACCATTACGTGTTCGTGTTCGTCCTGTTGGCGTTGCTGATGCGGGATCGGCGGGTGGCCCTGGCCGCCATTCTCGCGGCGATGTGGATCTTCGATCTCCCCGCCGCGGGTTTCGCGTTGCGCGGCCAGCACGCGATTCCCCTGGTCGGGGTGTGGAGCTGGCTGGTGGAGGGCGCACTCGGGTTGTCGATGGTGGCGGTGGTGCTGTGGCTGCCGGTAAGGCGCCCGCCGATGTTGCCCTTGCCGGCGCAGGTGCTACCCGCCCGGCGGGAGCTGCTCGGTGTCGGCGCGGCAGGCGGCCTGGACGGCCCGAAACCTAGTTGACTGCTGCCGGGTCGTCGGCGCAGCGGGTGGGATTCACGCCGGCGAGCCCCCTGAGGCTTACCCGCGCGTGGGCCGTCACCAGGCCCGGCGCGAAAGCTCTCAGCCGTAGCCAGTCGTCGGCCCCGGTCAGCAGGCACGCAGCGCCGCTGTCGATGCGCCACAGGTTGCTGGCGCGAATGCGGACGATGGCGGTAGTGGGCGCTTGGAAGTTCAGCTGAAAGGAGGAGGAGTCGAGTTGGGTGAGACTCACCCCGGCACCAGAGACAAGTGGCTGGGCGTTCACCACCCGCCACACCCGCCAGTGGGCATCGTGCCAGATCAGCCGAAGGTAGGGGGGCGGATGCTGCAACAACTGCGCCTCAGCCTGCCCGCCATAGTCGAGCGGCGCGTCGGGAAGCGCAACCAGCGCGACTGCCGATGAGTCCAGCCAGGCCCGGTAGGACGCCGCGGTCAGCGGCTGGTAGAGGGCGCTGTTGTACTGGACGTCGAGCTGGCGCTCCCACCCGCGCGCGATAGGGAAGGCTGGGGCGACCCGGGCCGCCTCCCAATGCTCCCGGGTGAACGGCACCTCCAGCCGGCCGGCTGCCGGGTCTTGGGTTCCCAAGAACCGCATCAGGCCGGTGTAGTAGGTGACGTTGCTCGACGGGTCGCCTGACGCGCGAGCGATCGCGCTGGTCACCGGGAGGAACTGCCAGATGAGCGCGGGGACGAGGGCCACGGCCAGCAGTCGTAGGCGCCGCTGATGGCGAACCAGGACGTAGGCCGCGATCGGCAGGGCGACGAGCCGGCCGAGGCGGCTCATGTTGCCCCCGACCGCGTTAGGAACCAGGAACAAGGCGATGGTGGTGGCGGCGTAGAGCAGGGCGAAGCGCCGCAATACGGCCAGGTGTGCGGGAGCGAACAGCAGGGTGAGCGCGGCGAAGATCAGCACGCCGCCGACGTCATACCAGTCGCACGGGAAGCGGCCGGCCCCGCCGCCAAGCGCGGCCGAGACCAGGCTGCCTATCCCGGCCGCGGCCAGCGGCAGCGCGCGACGCCAACCCAGGTCGGCGATCCAGGACACGCCAGCAAGCAGCAGAAACAATCCGGCCAGCGGGCTCGAGAGCGAACAGGCCGCCGCGAGGACGAGGGCCACGGTGCTTCGCTCGCGCCGAACCGCGAGCAATGCGCCGAGCCCGAATGCGGTTCCCAGCAGGAAGGGCACCTGACCGATCAGCAGGTTGCCGACGAGACAGAGCGCCACGGCGATGCCAAATGGGCCTTCGGCGCGGCCCCCAGGGCTGGCCACCAGCCGCGGGGCCAGCCAGGCCGCGACCGTGGCGGCGATCAGGCCGGTGGCGCCCGCGCCAAGCACGTAGGCGATCGGGGGAAACAGAACGGAATACCCGGGGAGCGCGTGGCCGCCATACCACTGGTCGTTCCAGGCCTGCAGGCCCGCGTGACGCGCCAGCCACGTACGGAACTCTTGCGCCGGCCAGTCCGGTCCAAGGCGTGCGGCGATCACCACGAACGTGCCAGCCAGCAACGTGAGCAGCCATGGCTGGCGCAGCAGCGTTGCCGCGAACCGTCGTAGCCAGCTGCCGTCGGCGGACGCGTCGTCCGACGGGGGGGCTAGGTCAGCCGTCGTCGTTGACTGTTGCGGCGCGCGTGGGGTGCCGAGCACCATCAGGCCGTCCACCTCCGGTCTGCCGCAATCACCCCCGGGATGGTAGTCGTCGCTCATCAGGGCCCGAGAATGCCTCCGGCGCTGCGTGCCGCGTCGGTCGACATTCGGGCGCGCCTATGTCCAGATTTCAGCGGCGGTCTGGACTATCAAGGCGAGCTAGGCGACCTGCTCGTCGTAGCGCCGGGTGTTGCCCTCGACCGTCGAGGAGAAACCGCATTAACGCCCCTCGCTTGGTGGTGACCAGGCTGAGTACGACGCGTTTGCCGGGGGGCACGAACCGCAGCGGCGAGAAGTCACCGGAGCGGGCATCGTCGTACTCCAGGAAGAACCGTCCACGTCCAGGCCGCCGAACAATGCCTCGGCGACGAAGTCGTAGCCGCCTTCGGCCACCCACGAGGAGCGGAAGTTTCCCCGGCACATGTGGGTGGTGACGGTGAGCCCGGGGGGACGACCGTTCAGCGCCGCGTTGATTTGCCGGATGTAGCGCTCGTGCTGGTGCTCAGCGTCCCCACCCTTGCTGGCGAGCTGGCCCGCTGATTCGGGTCGTTGAGGTAGGCGAGGCTCGTGTCGTCGAGCTGCAGATAGCGGCACCCGAGCGCGGTGATCTGGTGTACCTGCTTGGCGTAGGCGGCACTCAGGTCGGCCCAGAACTGTTCCTCATCGGGATACACGCCGGGATCGATCGACGCCCGCCCGCCGCGATAGTGAATCATGCTGGGGGAGGGGATGGTCAGCTTCGCGGTGGATGACGTCCCCTTGGTGAGCGAGTCCAGGAAGCTGAAGTCCGATCCGAAGATCGGTGCGTCCAGGCCGATGCGCCCGTCGACCCGCGCCAGGATGCCCGCCTGAACTCGCCGTCGGTCGCGGTGCGTAGCCCCACGTCCTGCTGCATGCGGACGACATCACGAATCGCGCCATCTTCGGTCTCGCGCAGCTGGGCATCGCTGATGGTGCCCTGAGCATGTTCCTGGCGTGCCTGCAGCAAGGGGGCGGGGCGCAGCAGGCTTCCCACATGGTCGGCGCGAAACGGCGGGGACAGGGGGTTCATGGCGATGTCCTACCACCGATCGTCCGCGCGGCTAGCCGAGGCGCGGCCCCGATCGGTGGCGATCAGGAGGATGCCGGCGCTTTTCGGGTATGCCCGGCCTATCGATTACCCGCGGCGATAAAGGGAGAGGTTGTGCGGTGCGCACTCGTGTCGCGATCATCGGGGCCGGTCCGGCCGGCCTGATGCTGTCGCACCTTCTTGAGCGCAGCGGGATCGAGTCCGTCGTGCTGGAGGTGCGTAGCCGCGACCATCTCGAGCAGCGGGTGCGGGCGGGGGTGCTCGAGACGCCCACGGTAGACCTACTTCGTGCGGTAGGTCTGGGCGCCAGGATGGACGCGGAGGGCATGCCGCATGAGGGTTTCTCGTTGCGCTTCGATGGCGAGGACCACCGCATCGCGCTCACCGAGCTGACCGGGAAGCGGATCGTCGTCTACGGCCAGCAGGAGGTGGTGAAGGATCTGATCGGTGCGCGCCTCGCGGCCGGTGGCCAGCTCGAGTTTGAGGTGAGCGAGGTCGAGCTGCATGAAATCGAAAGCGGCCCCCGGGTCGCCTTTACCGACATGGCTGGTCGCCGGCAGGAGTTGCGCGCCGACATCCTGGTCGGCGCGGACGGCTTCCGCGGGATCAGTCGGGATGCCTACCCAGTCGGAGCCATGCGCGGATACGACCGGCACTACCCGTTCGCGTGGCTAGGCATCCTCGCCCAAAGCGCCCCGTCCCACACGGAACTGATCTATGCATACAGCGATTATGGGTTCGCGCTGCACAGTATGCGCTCACCGGAGATCACCAGGCTCTACCTGCAGGTGGCGCCCGACGAAGATCTCGCGCGCTGGCCCGATGACCGCATCTGGGACGAACTGCGCAGGCGCCTGGCCCTGCGCGACGGCAGCTTCACGCTGACCGAGGGCCCTATCCTGGACAAGGGCATCACCGCCATGCGTAGCTTCGTGGCCGAGCCCATGCGGCACGGCCAACTGTTCCTAGCCGGGGACGCGGCACACATTGTCCCGCCTACCGGTGCGAAGGGCATGAACCTCGCGATTGCGGATGTGGCGGTCCTCGCCCGCGCCCTCGACGCGTTCTTCGCCCGGGGCGACGACCGGGCGCTGGCGGCCTATTCGGATCGCTGCCTGCGCCGGGTGTGGCGCGCCGAGCACTTCTCCCACACGATGACCACGATGCTGCACCGGGCACCCACTGGCGACCCGTTCGATGGCAGGCTGCAGCTATCCCAGCTGCGTTACACCGCCGCCTCACCCGCCGCTGCAACCTCCCTTGCCGAGAACTACGTCGGTTTGCCCCTGACCGGAGTCGCCCCGTGACCCGTCACGAGCTCGTTAGCTATGAGATCCCGGCGGGCACGCACCCGCCGCTGCTCAGCCCGGCTTACCGGTCCACCATCACGCGGGCTCCTGGCCAGACCCTGATCGCGGTGCCGCAGACCTTGACCGAGATCACCGGTCCCCTGTTCGGCCATCAGCGGGTCCGGCCTGGCGATAGCGACCTCACCCGCCAGCATGACGGCGAACCGCAGGGACAACGCATTCTGGTTCGTGGACGGGTCCTGGACAGCGGCGGCCGGCCGGTGCCGAGCACCCTGCTTGAGATCTGGCAGGCCAACGCGGGCGGCCGTTACCGGCACGAGTCCGATCAGTGGCCATCCCCGCTTGACCCCTGCTTCACGGGGGTAGGGCGAACCGTGACGCAACCCGATGGCAGCTATGAGTTCACCACCATCAAGCCGGGTGCCTACCCCTGGAAAAACCACCACAATGCTTGGCGCCCAGCGCATATCCACTTCTCGGTGTTCGGACGGGCATTCACCCAGCGCCTGGTCACCCAAATGTACTTCCCGGACGACCCGCTGCTCGCTTACGACCCCATATTCAACGCCACGCCGCAGCTAGCCCGATCCCGGCTGGTCAGCCACTTCGATCTGGGCAGCACCCGTTCAGAGTGGGCGCTGGCTTACACCTTCGACATCGTCCTGCGCGGCGCGGCAGCCACCGTCTTCGAGTCGGAGCAGGCATGACCCGGCTCCCGCTGACTCCGTCCCAGACGGTCGGGCCCTATTTGCACATCGGGTTGTCCTGGCGCGACGGGGCTTTCGCCGCCGAGTCAGGGACACCAGGTGGGGTGTGGTTGCGGGGGACAGTCACCGACGGCTCGCAACTTCCGGTCTGTGACGCGATGATCGAAACGTGGCAGGCCGACCCGGATGGCCGCTTTCCGCATCCCGATGATCCCCGTGGCGCGGCGCGGCCGTTCGATAACTTTCGGGGTTTCGCTCGCTGTCCCACTGGCCGCGATGGTCGCTACTCGGTCTTTACCGTCAAACCCGGTCCGGTTCCCGGCCCGGATGGGCGGCTGCAGGCGCCGCATCTGCTCATGTCAGTGTTCGCGCGTGGCCTACTCGACCGGGTCGTGACCCGCGTCTACTTCCCCGACGAGCCGGACGGCAACGCCTGCGACTATGTGCTTCGCCGCGTTCCACCGCACCGACGGGGCACGCTTATCGCCGTTCCCGGGGAGGATGGTCTACGGTTCGACATCAGGCTGCAAGGCGATCGCGAGACTGTTTTCTTCGCCCTGTGAAAGCGGCGCCGCCTCACCGCGTTCACGCAATGATTCAGCTGCGCTTCGGGAGCTGCTGTAGCGCCCAGGCGTTGCCGTCGGGATCGGCGAAGTTCACAAACCGGCCCCACGCCAGCTCTTGCACTCTGCTGACGGGCACGCCGCGGGCGGACAGCTCCGCGTAGGCGACGTCGGCGTCGTCGATGACGATCTGCAGCCCACGCACCGAGCCAGGTGCCGTGTCGATCAAGCCCTCTCCGAACGCAATTGAGCACGCCGAGCCGGGCGGCGTGAGCTGCACGAAGCGCAGGCTCGCGTTCACTCGCTGGTCGTGGTCGACGACAAAGCCGACTTGGTCGGCGTAGAACGCCTTGGCCCGGTCCACATCGGAGACCGGCAGGATGATGAGCTCGATCTTGTATTCCATAACCGGAGGATAAGGACTGTCACCGACAACCCTCGAGAGCCACCGTCTCGCTCAGGTGTTGAGACGCACAGGCGAAAGGCTCGGGGATATGGCCCGACCCAGGGGGCACCCGGATCGCTTTGCCCAGGGCGCGGAGAGCGACGCGTGCGTAGTACCTGGCCGCTCAGCAGCTGATGTGCAGTTCGCGCGCCGCGGGGTTGATGACCAGCAACGCACGGGTGCGGTCGGCGAACACCTCAAGGCAGTCGTCGTGGATGGGACTCGTCACGGTTGGCCATTGTGCACCGACGGTGCGTCATCGCCGCCTGCGCCGCCCGCCCGCAGCGGGTCGGCGGGGGAGGTCAGGTCGGGGTTCATGGCGCCAGCCAACCCCGCCACGCACCGGGCCGGTAGGCCATCCGGCCCGACGAGGAGGGACCTTCGTCCATGGAATCGTGGCCCAGGCCGCCGTCAGGACAAGTTGAGGCGCCGACCCAGGTCCGACCGAAAGCGCCGGTCGGGGTCCAGTCGGTCGCGGACCACCCGCCATTCGGGCAGCCGCGGATACATGCTGGCAAGCACGTCGGCGCGCAGCCGGGCGTCCTTGGCCAGATAGACGCGTCCGCCGGCGG
>JAABUZ0100001348.1_pt1 | contig 47459 bp, 33 predicted proteins | sample 5562091 | NCBI WGS metagenome assembly JAABUZ01 (sample SAMN12813069, study PRJNA571459) | rock metagenome | isolation source: Antarctica rocks | place: Antarctica: Victoria Land, Linnaeus Terrace sud | collected 2015-12-21 | reverse complement strand
CCCGCGCGCGGATAGCCCCGCCAGAGCCACTCCAACGCGGCGGGCAGCGTCTGCTGCGTCACGGACCGGTCGCAATGCCCCGCATCGCGCGCGAACACGAACTGGGAGTGATATCCGCGGGCCGCGAGCACGCGCGCCATGCGCTCGTTGGCGACCACCCAGTCGTGCATGCCATCCCGCATCACGTTCGGGTTGAGCAGGTCCCGGTCGCCGACCGCCATCCAGAGCCGGATCGGCTTCGCCGGAGACGCGGCGATCAGATGCTCGGGGAATTCCCACGCGCCGTGCGGCGTCTCGGCGCTCGGCGGCCACTGCTGGTTCACGAACGTGCCGGAGTACGTCAACACGCGGTGGTACCACTCCGGGTGGTACCACGCCATGATGAACGCCGCCGCGCCGCCGGAGCTACAGCCCATCGTCGCGCGCCCCTCGGGGTCCCGGGTCAGGCGGACGGCGTACCGCCGTTCGACCAGCGGCAGGACCTCGGTCTCGACGAACTCCGCGTAACGGCCCGACATGGTGTCGTACTCCAGGCCGCGCTCGCTGCCCTGGGCGTCGCCGCCGCCGTTGCCGATGGAGATGGCGATCATCACGGGCACGCGCTTCCGGGCGATGAGGTTGTCCAGCGTCGTGAACAACGTGGGGTCGGGTCCATCCGCCCCGACGATGAAGGGCGCGGCCGTGCCGGGGACGTACTGCCGGGGGACGTAGACGGTCACCTGGCGGGTGTAGGGCGCCGGATGGCTGGTCGTCACCACGAGCGTGCCCGGATCGGCGGGATCGACCGTGCCGAACGTCCCCGCCTCGCGGGCGATGCCGGGGTAGATCTTGCTCTCCGCGGAACGCAGGGTGACCGTGTAGACCGTCCCGTGCGGCACCCCGTCCTGCACGACCATTTCTGGCGCGGGATGGTGCGTCGGGCCGATGACGAAATTCCCATCCGCATCGGGCGGCGGCACGGCGCCGTCCGGCAACTCCGTCGCGGCAACGTAGCCCGGCGTGTGGGGGTCGCGGGTCGGCGGCGCGGGACGCGGGGCGGAGGCCGGCGGCGGCGCGGGCCGCGTGGACGCGGCCGTGTCGCGTTGCGCCATCGCCGGGCGGACCGCCGTCAGCAAGCCGGCCGCAAGCAGGCCGAACGCCAGGCCGACGGACCATCGTGCGGTCTGCAGCGTCGTACGCATAGTCTCACGCCCTCCGGAAGCGTTCGATTCGGACGGGTAGACGCGCCGCGCGCCCGCCCGTGAGCTTACCGTCGCCGGATGCCTAACGCCACCCCGAGCGCTGCCCTTCGAGCGCGCGCCCGGCCGGGGTGCGCCAGCCCGGGGTGCGCCAGCCCGGCATCTGGCACGGCCGGCCGTTGCGCACCAGGTCGACGGCGTCGAGCGCCGCGTGGCCGAGTGCGGCGACGTCGCGGCGCTGCGGCAGGGCCCGCCAAAGCAGGCCGTCGGGGTCCGCGCTCGTCCCGCGCCGCAGTCGGCCCCGGGAGTACGCGCACGCGTTCGCGTGACGACGCGGACACGGGTGGGCGCGGGCCGCAGTTTCGGCCGCCGCCACGCACCCCCGGCTTCGGATCATGTCGCGTCTTTACCGGTCGGTTCTGCGAGAGCCGCGGGCGCATCTCGAAACGTCAGACTGGATTCAGGCAGGGACGAGCAGTGGAACCGGGATCCGCCACCGCTCGGTCCTTCCCGGAATTCACCGACGATCGGGCGTGTGAGACGCCGGGACGGCCCGCACACGCGCGCGTCGTTAGGCAATTCGCGTCCACGCGGCGACGCGGTAGTGCGGCGGCCGCGCGGCGCCGGCGCGGCGCACGGAGCCGGCCCGTTGCGTCGCGTCCCACGACAGGACGACCGGGGTGAGCGCCGGCGCGTGCGCGCCGTCGTCCTCGTACAGCGTGAGGACGGCGTCCGCGGCCCCGTAGCCCCGGACGGTGAGCTCTCCGCTCGCGGGGTCGTCGGTGTGCGGCGTCGCGCGGGCGAGCGGCAGCAGCGTGCCCGACCGCACGAACAGCGGCACCTGCTCGAGCGACGGCCGGACCTCGACGCGCCGGCCGCCCGCGTGGCGCTCTCCGCTCCAGAAGTCGTACCACGTGCCCGCCGGCAGGTAGACCGACCGCGTGGACTGGCCGGCGACCACCGGCGCCGCGAGCAGCCCCTCGCCTACCAGATACTGGTCGTCGACCGGCCACGTCCGCACGTCGTCGGGGAAGTCCATCACGAGCGGCCGAAACGGCGGGAGCCCCTCCCGGTGGTAGCGCACGAACGCCGCGTGCAGGTACGGCACGAGCTGCATGCGGAGCTCCAGGACGCGCCGACACGTCGCCTCGACCGCCTCCCAGTCCGGCGCGAAGTGTCCCGCGTTGTTCGCCGCGCGGTCCACCTGCTTCCACGGCGGGTTCCGGATGTACCACGCGTTGATGAGCGCCATCGGCGAGAGCACCGCCGACTGCAGCCGCCGGATCAGCTCCTCCGGACTCGCCGCGTCGCGCACCTCCGGGGTCCAGAGGAGTCCCGAGAGCCCGGCCTTGGGCACCGCGCGGATGAACGTCGCGTGGTCGTACAGGTCGCTGTAGAGCACGTACGGGTAGGGCGCCGCCAGCGCGCCGCTGCTGCGGACCAACCCGTAGGTGCGCGCCCCCCGCCGCTCGAAGACGGCCTGCAGCGTGTCCTGATAGCGCAGGCCGAAGAGCGTGTGCATCTGCTCGCCGTCGGCGCCCGAGGGGAAGCGGCTCAGCTCCGGGAACGACCAGTTCCGCGTGTAGTCCGAGTTGTCGCACTCGTCGAGCTTGTAGCCGGCGATGCCTAACGCAACGTGCTCGCGCTCGTGGAAGTCGGCGAAGGTCCGCCGCGCCTCCGGGGTGAGGAAGTCCGGCACGAGGCCGTCCCACACCAGGTAGTCGCCCGCGTGAGGCGCGAGCGGCGCGTGGATCGGGGACGACGGGTGGGTGAAGGCGTGCTCCCACAGGTTCACGCGGTAGTGCGAGCGCGCGAGCGCGGCGGTCATCGCGCCCGGGTCCGGGAAGCGCTCGCTCCACACGTAGCTGCACGAGTAGGCGTGCGTCTGCCACCCGGGCTCCAGTCCGAGCACGTCGCACGGGATGCCGCGCTCGCGGAACTCGGCGGCGAGCCGCTCGACGTCGGCCCGGCCGAAGTCGCGCTCGCAGCGGTACCACACGCCGAGGCCCCAGCGCGGCGGCAGCGCGCCGCCGCCGGCGAACAGGTTGTAGCGCTGCACCGCCAGCCGCAGCGTCGGCCCGGCGAACACGTAGACGTCCACCCCGGCCGCCCGCGGCAGCTCGACGAGGACCTCGCTCGGCTCGTGGAAGCGGAACCGCGCGTACGCCGACGGGAGCGCGTCCGTCGTGAGGTCGGGGCCGGACTCGGTCGACTGCGCGAGGCCCCCGTCGGCCTGCCGCCGCTTGTTGCCGGCGTAGACGGTTGCGTAGCGGGCCGTGTCGATCAGCACGCCGTAGCCGCGGGTCGTGACGTAGAACGGCACCGGCGCGTGCGAGTCGCCCGAATCGACCACCGGGTCGGCGTTGACACGGAGCGTCTTCTTGAGACCGCGCTGAAGGAACGACTGGAACTGCAGGCCGAGCCCGTAGACCATTTCGTTCGGCGCCTGGGGGAGGCGGACCACGTAGCCCCGGGGCGTCGCCTCCCCGGACGCGACGACGGGAAGCGCGCCGGCGGCGGGCAGCGCCGCGAGCGCGGCCGCCGCTGGCGCGTACCGGCGGGTCGCCACGGGGGTGATCCGCTCCGGCGTCCCGAGCGCGAGCTTCCAGACGCCGGGGTGGATCTGTTCGGGCGCCGCGGTCCTCGGGTCCGCGGCGCCGGCCGCCCCCGCATCGGCCCCCGCGCGCGGGTCGACGGCCCGGAGGTGGGACTGCAGCACGGAGCCCGCGGCGAGCGAAAGGAGGGTGCGTCGTTCCATGGGTCGGGGCGTCGGAGGGCGGGCAGGGAAGTTTGTGCGGGCCGCGTCTCGCGCGGGCGGCGTACGTCGGAGCATTTTCCGGGCACTTCAGGGGCTCAACTTCGACGCGGTGGGAGGCCACGACATGCGCGACATCCGGGTGGCGACGGTCCAATTTCAGCACGCCCCGGGCGACAAGGCGTACAACGCCGGGCGCGTCCGGCACTTCGTCGCGGAGGCGGCCCGCTCGGGCGTGGAGATCATCGCCTTCCCGGAGATGTGCCTCACGGGATACTGGCACGTGCGGAAGCTCTCGCGCGAGGCGTTCGAGGCGCTCGCCGAGCCGGTTCCCGAGGGACCCTGCACGCAGGAGCTGCTGCGCCTCTCCCGGGAGCACGGGATGACGGTCGGCGCGGGACTCCTCGAGCGCGGCGACGACGGGCGCGTCTACAACGCCTACGTGGTCGCGATGCCGGACGGGACGTGGGCCGTCCACCGCAAGCTGCACGTGTTCGAGCACCCGGACATCGCGGCTGGCGACCGGTACACCGTGTTCGACACGCCGCACGGCTGCCGCGTGGGCGTGCTAATCTGCTACGACAACAACATCGTCGAGAACGTGCGCGCCACGGCGCTGCTCGGCGCTGAGGTCCTGCTCGCGCCCCACCAGACGGGCGGGTGCAACTCGGTGAGTCCGCGCGGGATGAAGCCGGTGGACCCCGCCGTCTGGGCGCGCCGCGCGGAGGACCCCGCCGCGTGCGAGGCGGAGCTGTGCGGGCCGAAGGGGCGGGGCTGGCTGATGCGCTGGCTCCCGAGCCGGGCGCACGACAACGGGATGTTCCTGCTGTTCAGCAACGGCGTCGGCCCCGACGACGACGAGATCCGCACCGGCAACGCGATGGTATTAGACCCGTATGGAGAGATAATCGCCGAGGCGCGCGCGTCGGGCGACGCCATGGTCGTGGCGGACCTCGACGCCGCCCTCCTCCCCACGTCGTCGGGACGGCGGTGGTTGCGGGCGCGGCGGCCGGAGCTGTACGAGTCGCTGACGCGCCGCACGGGACAGGAGCAGGAGACGCGCCGCGTGCGCTTCGGCGAGCTCACCGAGGCGATGGAGTCAACGGCGGTGGAGTCGTGAGGAGGTTGCTGGTCGTGGCGCTGGCGGCCTGGCTGGCCGTGGCGCTCGCCGGCCGGCCCGCCCCCGCGCAGGATTCGGTGCCCAGGATCGCCGTCATCCCCCGGCCGGCACAGGTCACGCCGCTGCCGGGCCGCTTCGCGTTCACCGCGCGCACGGTCATCTGGACGGATCCCGCGCACGTCGAGGTCGCCGAGGTGGGGCGCCAGCTCGCGCGCTACCTCGAGCCGGCCACCGGCTTCGCACTCGCGGTGCGCCAGGGGGCGCCGCCGGCGGGGGCGCCGGCCGGCGCCGTCGTCCTACGGCAGGACGCGTCGCTCGCGCGGCTCGGCCCCGAGGGGTACCTGCTCGAGGTGCGCCCCGACCGGGTCACGGCGCGCGCGCCGGCGGCGGCGGGGCTCTTCTACGCCGTGCAGACCATCCGCCAGCTGCTGCCGGCGGACGTCTTCCGCCAGGCACCGCTAGGCCACACGTTAGGCACGTCGCCGGCCCGCGGTGCGGCGTGGACGATGCCCGCGGTGCGCATCGAGGACGCGCCGCGCTTCGCCTGGCGCGGCGCGATGCTCGACGTGGCGCGGCACTTCATGCCCAAGGAATTCGTCGAGAAGTACGTCGACCTCCTCGCGCTGCACAAGCTGAACACCTTCCACTGGCACCTCACCGACGACCAGGGGTGGCGCATCGAGATCAAGAAGTACCCGCGGCTCACCGAGGTCGGCTCCCGGCGCGCGATGACGATCGCCGGCCGCCAGGTGCGCGGCGACACGACGCGGTGGGTGTACGACTCGGTCCCGCACGCCGGCTTCTACACGCAGGACGACGTGCGCGAGGTCGTGGCCTACGCCGCGGCGCGCCACGTCACCGTGGTGCCCGAAATCGAGATGCCCGGGCACGCCGTCGCGGCCATCGCCGCGTACCCCGAGCTCGGGGTGACCGGCGGGCCCACGGCGGTGGCCACGCGCTGGGGCGTCTTCGACAACATCCTGAACGCCGAGCCGGGCACCGTCAGCTTCATGCAGAACGTGCTCACCGAGGTGCTCGCCCTCTTCCCGGGCCCCTACATCCACGTCGGCGGCGACGAGGCCGACAAGACGCGGTGGCGGGCGGACCCGCGCATCCAGGCGCGCATCCGCTCCCTCGGCCTCAAGGACGAGCACGAACTGCAGAGCTGGTTCATCCGGCAGATGGACGCGTTCCTCACGCAGCGTGGGCGGCGCCTCGTCGGCTGGGACGAGATCCTCGAGGGCGGGCTCGCGCCGAACGCGACGGTGATGTCATGGCGTGGCATCACGGGGGGCATCGCGGCGGCGCGCGCGGGCCACGACGTCGTGATGTCGCCGTCGAGCCACGTCTACCTCGACTACTACCAGTCGCGCGACCGGGCGGCGGAGCCGCTCGCCGGCGAGGGCTTCCTGCCGCTCGACACGGTCTACGCGTACGAGCCGGTGCCGGCCGAGCTGGCCCCGGCGGAGGCGCGCCACGTGCTCGGCGCGCAGGCCAACCTGTGGACGGAGTACGTGCCCACGCCGAAGCAGGCCGAGTACATGGCGTACCCGCGGCTCTCGGCGCTCGCCGAGGTGACGTGGACGCCGCGGGAGGGGCGGGACTTCGCCGACTTCCGCCGCCGGCTCGTGGCGCACCTCCGGCGGCTCGACGCCCTGGACGTGAACTACCGGCCGCTGCGCCCGTGAGATGATCCGTGAGATGAGGGCGCGGCGATGACCGCCGTGTGGTGAACGCCGCCGTGCTCGTCGAGGCGTGCGTCGATACGGTGGGTTCGGCGCTCGCCGCGCAGGCCGGCGGCGCCGGGCGCGTCGAGCTGTGCGCGAATCTGGTCGAGGGCGGGACGACGCCGAGCCTGGGCGCGATCGCGCTCGCCCGCGAGCGGCTCGGCGTTCCCCTATTTGTCATCATCCGGCCGCGCGGCGGCGACTTCCTCTACGACGCGGACGAGGTGGACGTGATGCGCCGCGACGTGGGGCTCGCCCGCCAACTCGGCGCCGACGGCGTGGTGCTCGGCGCGCTCACGCCGGACGGGCGGGTGGCCGACGTCGTGACCCGGGCGCTCGTCGACGCCGCGCGCCCGATGCAGGCGACCTTCCACCGCGCGTTCGACGCCGCGCGCGACCCGGCCGAGGCGCTCGACGCGCTCCTCGCGCTCGGGGTCGACCGCGTGCTCACGTCCGGCGGCGCGGCCAGCGCGCTCGAGGGAGCGGCCGCGCTGGCCGCGCTGGTCCGGCGGGCCGGCGGGCGCTTGGCGGTGCTCGCCGGCGGCGGCGTGACGGCGGCAAACGTCGGGCGCGTCGTCGCGGCGAGCGGCGTGCGCGAGGTGCACGTGCGCGGCGCCGCGCGCGTCGAGAGTGCGATGCGGCACCGCCGCGCCGAGGTCGCCGTCGGTAAGCCGTACACGCCCGACGACTACGCGCGGGTCGTGACGAGCGCGGAGCAGATCCGGCAGGTCGTGGCCGCATGTGCCCGGGGCGCCCCGCGCTGATCCGCGCCCCGCTCGTGTACGTCACGACCGCTGCCCGGAGCCTCGAATCCGGGCGGTTCGTCTTCGCCGATGTCCGACATACGCGTCCTGCCCCTCCGCGACCCCGTGCGCGTCGTGTCCGGGGGCGTGGGCCCGCCCGGGCTGAGCGGGGTGGCGCGACGAAACACCTGCGCTCAGCGGTGGTCTAACTCTGTGCGGCTCACCGATACCGGAGCGTCGTGAGGTACGCGACGCTCTGCGGCGCGTTGCGGACGGGGTCCGGCGTCTCGTCCTCGACGTAGTACTCCGCCACCCCCTCCCGCTGGGCCGTCCGCAACAGCGTGGGCCAGTCCACCTGCCCCCGGCCGATCACCGCCTGCTGCTCGGCCGGCAGCCCGCCGGCGAGCGAGCCGCGGGGGACACCCGGCTTCACGTCCTTGATGTGCATCAGCTTGAACCGTCCCGGGTATTTGCGGAGGAGCGCCGCCGGGTCTTGGTTCGGTAGCCACGTCCAGAGCACGTCCATCTCGAACGCGACGAGCGCCGGGTCGGTCTGCTGGATGAGCAGGTCCAGCAGCGTGCCGTCGCCGTACGGCACGGGCTCGTAGCCGTGGTTGTGGTAGAAGAAGGTGAGGCCCGCGGCCCTGAGCGTGCGCCCGAACGCGTTGAAGTCCTGGACGGCTTGGCGGGCGTTGGCCTCGGTGAAGCCGGCGGAGTCGTGCGGGTACCAGGCGATGCCCACGTAGCGCACGCCGAGCCCCTTGGCGTCCGCGATCACGGCCTCCGGGTGGGTCTTCAGCGCGTCGTACGAGACGTGCATGGACGTCGCGTTCAGATCGGCCGTGCGGAGCGCGGCAGCGAACTGCGGCACCGACATGCCGTAGAGGCCCGCCGTCTCCACGTGCCGGAAGCCCGCGCGGCGGACCGTCGCGAGCATCATGGGCACGTTAGTCTTCGCCTCCGCGCGATAGCTCCAGAGCTGGACGCCGAGCGGCGCCCGAAAGTCGCCGGGGACGCGCGATGCGGAGGCGACGGTCGCGCGCGCCTCGTCGGCCGCCGCGTCGCGCGGTTCGTAGCCGGTCGCCACGAGCACCAGCGTGCCGGCGAGGGTGAGACAGGGAATGCGGAGGTTCCACATGCGGGCATCCTCGGAGGGTGACGGATCGGGGCACGCCGACGTCGATCGCACCCCCGACGCCGAATGTACCGCCCGGACTGGCCGACCGTCTCCGGCGGGCGGCCGTCGCGCACGACCGCGCCCCGTACTCCAGCGGGGGTCGAGTCATGCGGACGAACGCTCAGCGCGGCCCTCGCGCGACGAAGCGCCCGCCGCGCTCGCCGGTCGGGGTCTGATCCCGGCTGCTCGGGACGCCGTTGACCCACACCGCCGCGATGCCCGCGGCCGGCCGCCGCGGGTCGGCGTACGTCGCCACGTCGCGGACCGCCGCGGGGTCGAAGAGCACGAGGTCCGCCCAGTACCCCGCGCGGACCTCGCCGCGTCCGGCGAGCCCGAAGCGCCGCGCCGAGAGCCCCGTCATCTTGTGCACCGCCTCGGTGAGCGGGAACAGGCCCAGCTCGCGGCAGTAGTGGCCGAGCACGCGCGGGAACGCGCCCCAGAGCCGCGGGTGCGGGCGCGGGTCGTTCGGGAGCCCGTCGGAACCGATCACGGTCGCGGGGTGGCGCAGGATGCGCCGCACGTCCGCTTCGGACATCGCGTGGTAGATCGCGCCCGCCGGCTGCAGCCGCCGCGCCGCCTCGACGAGCGTCGTGCGCCACGCCGCCGCGATCTCCGCGAGCGACTGCCCGCCCATCTCCGGGTGCGGGTCGGACCACGTGACGGTGATCTCGTGCCGGTCGGTGACCTGCGCGAGGTCGAGCGTCGAGGAGCCGGCGGCGTAGGGGTAGCAGTCCCACCCGACGGCGTGCGCGCGGCGCGCCGCGTCGAGGGCCGCGAGCACCTCACCGCTCCGCCCCCAGTTCTCGGGGCCCGCGCACTTGAGGTGCGACACCGCCACCGGGACCCGCGCGTGCCGGCCGACGCGCACCGCCTCGTCCAGCGCGGCGAGGATCTCGGCGAACTCGCTCCGGACGTGGGTGGCGTACAGCGCGCCCGCCTCCGCGAGCGGCTCGGCGAGCGCCATCACCTCCGCGGTCGGGGCGTGGCACGCGTTCGCGTACGCGAGCCCGGTGCTGAGGCCTAACGCGCCGCCCGCGAGCGCGTCGCGCAGCTCGGCGCGCATCGCCGCGACCTCCTCTGCGGTGGCCGCGCGGTCGAGGCGGTCCATGTGGTTCGCGCGCAGCGCCGTGTGGCCCACGAGCGCGGCGACGTTCACCGCGGGGCGCGCGGCCGCGACGGCCTCCCGGTACGACGCGAACGTCGGGTAGCGGAAGTCCTCCGCCCGCCCCAGGAGGTTCATCGGGTCGGGCGGCTCGCCGCGCAGGCGCACGGGCGCGGCGCTGACGCCGCAGTTGCCGACGATCACGGTCGTGACGCCCTGCGACAGCTTGGGCCACAGGTCCGGCGTCCGGATCACGCTCGTATCGTCGTGCGTGTGCACGTCGACGAAGCCGGGGCACAGCGCCAGACCCGCGGCGTCGCGGACGTCGTCGGCCCGCCACGCCCGCGGGTCGAGCGCGCCCACCGCCGCGATGCGGCCGTCGGCGAGCGCGACGTCCGCGCGCACCGCGGGGCCGCCCGTGCCGTCGATCACCGTAGCGCCGCGGATGAGTGTGTCGCAACGTTGCATGCCGTCCTCCAACCTTCATCGGGTCCCGAGTGTGAACCAGGGTAATCAGCTGCTGCTCTACGCGGCCGCGTCGGTCGTAACGCTCGTGCTGCTCATCGCGCGGCTCAAGCTGCACCCGTTCGTCGCGCTCGTCGTCGTCTCCCTCGCCCTCGGCGTCGCGGCGGGGATGCCGCTCGGCAAGATCGTCCAATCGTTCGAGGCCGGCGCGGGCGGCGCGCTCGGGCACATCGCCGTGGTGATCGCGCTCGGCACGATGTTGGGCAAGCTGTTGGCGGAGTCCGGCGGGGCGGAGCAGATCGCGCACCGCGTGATCGAGGCGTTCGGCGCCCGCCGCGTCCACTGGGCGATGGCGTGCATCGCGCTTCTCGTCGGCATCCCGGTGTTCTTCGACGTCGGCCTCGTGCTCCTCGCACCCATCGCGTTCGACCTCGCGCGGCGCACCGGCGCCTCGATGGTGCTCGTCGGGATCCCGATGGTCGCGGCCCTGAGTGTCGTGCACGGCCTCGTCCCGCCGCACCCGGCCGCGCTGCTGGCGGTGACCGCGTACCACGCCGACATCGGACGCACCATGCTCTACGCGCTCGTCGTCGGGCTGCCGACCGTGGCGCTCGCCGGCCCCGTGTTCGCGCGGCGCGTCGCGCCGCACATCGCGTCCCGCGCCGCGTCCCACGCCGTGCCCGCGTCGGGCGGCACGTTAGGCACTGAGCTCACGGAGGAGGCGCCGCCGGCGCGCCGGGGCGCGCGGCCGGGCTTCGGCGTGACGGTGGCGACGGTCCTGCTGCCCGTCGCGCTCATGCTGCTCGGCAACTGGGCGGACCTCGTCACCGCCGCGGGCGGCCTGCCCAACGGATTGCTGCGGCTCGCCGGCACCCCGGTCGTGGCGCTCCTCGTCGCGCTGCTCGTCAGCTTCGGTACCCTCGCGCGCAGGTTCGCGCGTGAGACGATCCTCCGCTACACGAACGAGTGCCTCGGCCCCGTCGCCGCGGTGATCCTCGTCGTCGGCGCGGGCGCCGGGTTCGGGCGGGTGCTCACGGACGGCGGCGTGTCGGCCGCGGTGGTGGCGCTCGCGACGCGCGCCCGCGTGCCGCCGCTGCTCCTCGGCTGGCTCATCGCCGCGCTGATCCGCGTCGCCACGGGCTCCGCGACGGTCGCGATGACCACGGCGTGCGGGATCGCGGCGCCGATCGCCATGCGGACGGCGGGGGTCTCGCCGGAGCTGATGGTGCTCGCCACCGGCGCCGGCTCGCTCGTCCTCTCGCACGTGAACGACGGCGGCTTCTGGCTCGTGAAGGAGTACTTCGGCCTGTCGGTGTCCGAGACGCTCCGCACGTGGACGGTGTGCGAGACGCTCATCTCGGTCGCGGCGCTCGCCCTCACCGCGCTGCTCGCGGCGGCGCTCGCGGCGGCCGCGTAGCGTCTGCCCTGCGTGCGGCGGGCGCCCGGTCGACCGACCGCCCCCGCGGTTCAGCCCACGAGCACGGGCGCACCGGAGCAGACGCTCCGCGCCTACCCGGTTCGGCGCCGGCGCCTAACGGCGTCGGGCGAATGGCACCAGACGAGACCATTGACCCCCTAGCTGGAGAATCAGTTCTCGTGTCGCGCCGGAGTGCGGCGTGCGCGTCCGACCCTGAGCGTTGCCGCAGCGGTGCTGCCCCGGTACGCGCCGCGCCCGGGCCAGTATCCCGGGCCTAACCGACTGCCTAACCCACCGCCCACGCCTCGACGCGCTCCGCGGCGCGCGCGCCTCACCCCGGCTCGCGCCGCCGGAGCCGGACCCGCACGACCGTGTACGACCCGAGCACGAGCAGCGCCGCGACCGCCTGCGCGCCGAGCGTCTCCACGGTCGGGAACACCGAGAACCACAGTCCCATCCACGCCGGCACCCGGTCGGCGAGGGCCGGGATCGCCGTCGTCGGGAGCCAGTGCGCGAGCTGCATCTCCTGCGCTTGCTCGCCGACCATGACGAGCAGCACGACGCCGAGCAGCCCGCCGGTCAGGATCAGCATCCGCTTGTACGGCAGCCGCCGCTGCGCGACGAAGGTCAGCACGGCCACGACCGCGGTGAGAATGAGGCCGACGAGCACCCCGTGCAGCACCGGCGCCGCGCCGAGCCGGAGGCGGTACGTCTGCAGGAACAGCACGACTTCGAAGCCCTCGCGGTACAACGAGCTGAACCCGAGCAGCGCGAGCCCCCACAGCACGGCCGTCCGCGACCGCTGCCCCGCGTCCCGCCCGGCGTCCTCGCGGAGCAACGCCCGCTTGCGCTTCGTGTGCAGCCCGATCCACCCGGTCCAGTAGACCTTGTGGAAGAACCAGTTCATCACGACAAGCAGGACCACGATGGCGAGGAGCCCCGTCGCGGCCTGCACCTGCAACGCCGGGAAGCTCTCGGTCAGACGGTCGACAACGGTGACCGCCACGCGCCAGGTCACGAGTGTGGCCAGCGCTCCCGCGACCACGCCCGCCGCGATCGGACGCCGGTACGTGCGCGCGGCGCCGACGAGACTCGCCGTGAGCGCGGCCAGCACGAGGACGCACTCCAGGCCCTCGCGGAAGACGAGCACGCCGATGTCGAGCACGGCGCCGCGGGCCGAGGTGTGCGCCGCGAGCGGATCCGGCGCGCCGGCCGCAGCCAGCGCCTGCCAGACGAGCACGCCGAGTACGAGCAGGCCGCCCGCGATCGCGAGGACTCGGACGACGGTGCGTCCCGCGGCGTGTGGCGCGGCGCGACCGCCGGCAACGTCGGACATGTCAGGGCGAAACGAGGGGAACGCCGGACCGCACGTGCGTGGCGCGCCGCTGGTCACGCGTCCTCACGGACGTCTTCACGGGCGTCTTCACGGCGCCACGCGCAGCGACAGATAAACGCTCCGGGCCAGCGCCGGGATGATGCCCGGGCCGGGGTACTCGTCGGTGCGGCGCGTGAAATAGTGCCGGTCGGCGACGTTGTTCACCCCGCCCTGCACGCGCCACCGGGCGTTCACCCGCGCCGTCGCCGACCAGTCGAGCACCGTGTAGGCGGGCACGCGCCCCACCACGGCGTCCGCGCTCCGCTCCGTGTTGTTCGCGTCGCCAAAGGATGTCCCGACGTAGCTCGCCAGGAACGTGGTCGCCAGCGGGCCACCCGCGAGTGTCAGCCCCGCGCGCTCCACGACGCGCGGCGCGTACTCGACTCGGGTTCCCCGGAAGGGGCCCCTCGTGTAGCGCGCGTCCGTGAGGGCGAGCGAGTTGAAGACGGTGACGGCGCGGCGCCCCGTCCGGCGTGCGGACGGCGACCGGCGTGACCTCGACGTAGCTCTCCAGCCCTCGGTGCACGGCAATTGATGGTCGGTTCCGGGACCGTCATTGATTTGTCCCGCAATGATCGGTTGGATCGGGGCGGGAACGAGTAGCGGAACCGAACCCCGCTGTGCCCCGTCCACCGAGGCGTCGCTCGTCACGTCGAGATCCAGCGGCCGGAGCGTGCCCCCTCGCGCGACCCGCGTGGACAGGTCGGCTGCGGCCGCCGCGTTCCGGCCCGCAACGTCAGCTGACACGCGTTGGGCGGCACCTCAGGGTGGAGGATGAGATTCGTCCCCCCGTCCAGCGGCGCCGAGGACACGAACAGCGCCGGTCGATCACGGCCGGTCAGCGACTCGCTGCAGGTCCTTCCAGCGCACGAGTACGACGCCGTTGTCCTTCAGCGCCTGCCGGAACGCCGGGCTCCGCAGCACGTCGTCGTCGCGTTGGCGCCACGCCGCGCCCCACGGCTCGTGATGCACCGTCACGGCCCGCAGTTCGGCGTCGTCGCGGCCGAGGTGCACGATCATCTCGGTGAGGCCCGGCTTCAGGTGGCGAATCGCGTCGAGGTAGAACGCCGGCCACCGCTCGGGCGGCACCTCGGAGCCGGCGGTGATCACGGTGTCGAGCACGACGTCGCGGTCCGGGTGCACGTCGGGCGGTAGGCGACGGGCGACGCCGCGCGCGGTGAGGAACGGCAGGTGGTAGGCACGCGCGACGCGGACGAGGGTGGCGTAGAGCGCCGGCGTGGTGAAGAGCGCGCCCATGTGGCTGTCGAGGTGCGTCGGGCGGAGGCCGAGGGCCAGGCCGCGCTCGACCTGGGCGCGCAGCTCGCGCTCCACCTCGCCCACCGCGGCGCGCTCGACCACGGGTCGGGTGTCGGCCGGCAACGTGCCGACCGAGTCGAGCAGGCTCGGCACCTCGGTCGCCGGCGCGACCGGGCCCCAGCGGTACGTCTCCCACTCGCTGGTGAGCGTGAGGTGGAGGCCGAGGTCGTGGTCCGGGTGCGCGCGCGCCCACGCGGCGACCTCGGTCACCCACGGGGTCGGCATCATCACGCTCGCCGACGAGAGCACGCCGCGTTCGAGCGCGTCGAGGGTCGCCGTGTCGACCGCGTGCGCGACGCCGAGGTCGTCGCCGTGGAGGATGAGGAGCTTGGCGTCGGCGGGGTAGCCGAGGCGTGCCGCGAGGGTGGTCGCGCCCGTCGCGGGACGTGGGGTCGTCTGCGCCGTGAGCGCGCGCCCGGCGAGGAGCGCGCACAGCAGCGCGCGGAGCGCGACCGTCGCGAGCGCGGGAGAGGGAAGCGAACGCATGCGGGTGCCTGGTGGGAGGACGCTCCGGGGCGCGAGCGCGGCGGATGTGTCAGCGCGCGAGCCCGGGAATGCACCCCAGTATCCGTCCCGCGCGCCGGCCGCGCCACGCGCGCGCCCACATCGGCGGTCAGACTGCGCCGGCGGTGCGCGCTATGCGGTACGATCGCGAGGTTGATCGACGTTTACCCGATAAAAGTATCGATGCGCAAACCACGAGGCTGATAATATTGGTTATCGACCGTACGGACCTGACCAGCATACGTGCTGGGTCCACGAAACCGGCCGCGCCGGTAACAGGCCGGCGTCGCGATCCCCGACCGCGGGCCCGACGACACGCACGTCGCGCCCGATCGCGTCCGCCGCCGTCCGTCCCGCAGCGCTACTGCGGCGCCGCGCGGCGCTCCGACCCGTCGGCGAGCGGCACGACCGCGCCGCCCTTCATCACGAGGCGCACGTGGCGCAGCGCGTGGATGTCGCGCGTCGGGTCGCCGGCGACCGCGACAAGGTCCGCGAGTAGCCCGGGTGCGAGGACGCCGCGATCGGGAAGGTGCAGGACACGCGCGTCCACCACGGTCGCCGCCTGGAGTGCTTCCGCCGGGGTCATCCCGTACTCGACGAGCAACTCCAGCTCGCGCGCGTTGTCGCCGTGCGGATAGGGACCAACGTCGCTGCCGTTGCAGATGGCGACGCCCGCCGCGCGCGCTGCCTGAAACGACTGGTGCTTGCGCGCGACGGACGCCGGCATCGGGTCGGTGCCCTTGCGCCACCCCGCACGGCGGGCGCCGTCCTCGGTCACGGCGAGCGTCGGGCAGAGCGCCACGCCGCGCTCGGCCATGAGCCGAAACACGGCCGGCGTCACCGAGTCGGCGTGCTCGATCGTCGTGACCCCCGCGAGCACGGCCCGCCGGACGCCTTCGGTGGTCGCCGCGTGCGCGGCCACGTCACGCCCCGAGCTGTGCGCCGCGGCCACGGCCGCGCGCAGCTCGTCCTCCGTGAACGTCGGCTCCGCCTCGCCGTGGGGGCCCCACCGATAGTCGGCGTACAGCTTGATCCAGTCCGCGCCGTGCTTGATCTGCTCGCGCACGGCGAGCGTCACGCCCTCGACGCCGCTCGCTTCCTGTGCGCCCTGCGGCACGTCCCAGCGTGGATCGAAGCCGGTGGGTCCGTAACTCCCGGTCGCAACGATGGCCCGCGTGACCGTGAGCACGCGCGGTCCGGGGATGATGCCCTGATCGATGGCCTGCTTGAGCCCGACGTCCGCATCGCCGGCGCCCTCCGTGCCGAGGTCGCGCACGGTCGTGAACCCCGCCTCGAGCGTGCGGCGCGCGGCGACCGTCGCGCGCGCCACCCGCAGCGCGAGCGCCTCGTGCAGCACCTGGTCGTTCCACGAGGTCTCGGCGTACGGGTGCAGGAGGAGGTGCGAGTGGCCCTCGATGAGCCCCGGGAGAAGCGTCGTCTCGGGCAGGTCGATCTCGCGCGTGCCCGGCGGGACCGGCACGCCGGCGCGCGGGCCAACGGCCGCGATGCGACCGCCGCGGACGAGCACCACCCATCCGGCGCGCGTGGCGCCAGCCGGGGCGTCGAACACGCGCGCCGGGACGAGCAGCACCGGCGCGGAGTCGCGCGCGGCCTGCTGGGCCGGGACGGCGACGGGGGCGGCAGCGCAGCACAGCGCGACCGCGTATGTCGTGATGCTTGCACACTTCACGTCGACTCCGGGACGTACATGGCAGAACGCGCCATCGACCGCGTTCCAGTGGTTCGCACACGGGCGGAAGTAATGCGGCGCCACCGCCGACCGGCGGGTGCTCGCGCCGGACGACATCTTTCGGACCGCGCCGTCGCGCGCCGCGGCCTCGCGGCGCCGTCCGACGGCCCGTCACTCCTTCCGGCAGATCCCCACCCATGCGTCGCGCTCCGACCACGGCGTCCCTGATGCGAGCGCTCGCGCTCGTGGCCCTTACCGTCCGCGCCTCCGCGGCCGCGCCACGCGACGACGGCGACGACGTCGCCCGCTGGCAGCGCGAGGCGCGGGCCGTGACCATCACGCGCGACGACTGGGGGATCGCCCACGTCCACGGCAGGACGGACGCCGACGCGGTGTTCGGCCTGCTCTACGCGCAGGCCGAGGACGATTTTAACCGGGTCGAGACGAATTACCTGAACGCGTTGGGGCGGCTGGCGGAGGCCGAAGGCACGTCGGCCGTCTACCAGGATTTGCGCATGAAGCTCTTCGTCGACCCCGACAGTCTGAAGGCGCGCTACGCGGCGAGTCCGGCGTGGCTGCAGCGGTTGATGGAGGCGTACGCCGATGGGCTCAACTACTACCTCCACACGCATCCGCGCGTCACGCCGCGCGTCATCACGCGGTTCGAGCCGTGGATGGCGCTCGCCTTCACGGAGGGGAGCATCGGCGGCGACATCGAGCGCGTGTCGCTGAGCCAGCTCGAGGCGTTTTATGGTCCGCGCACCGGCGGGGGACCGCGCACTGGCGGGCGCGAGGCGCCAGCGTCGGGCACGGCCCCGGCCCGCTTCGTGGAGCCCGGCGGGTCGAACGGCTTCGCCATCGCGCCGGCGAACACAACGCACCATCACGCCCTGCTCCTCATCAACCCGCACACGTCCTTCTTCTTCCGCGCCGAGGTGCAGGTGACGAGCGACGAGGGGCTGAACGCCTACGGCGCGGTCACGTGGGGGCAGTTCTTCGTCTACCAGGGGTTCAACGCGCGCGTGGGGTGGATGCACACGTCGAGCGGGGTGGACGCGGTCGACGAGTTCGTCGAGTCCGTGTCCGAGACGGGCGGTCGCGTCTCGTATCGCTATGGCGCCGAGGAGCGCCCGGTCACGACGTGGACGATCACGGTCCCGTACCGGACCGCGAGCGGCGGCATGGACCGCCGCGTGTTCACCGCCTACCGCACGCACCACGGCCCGGTCGTCCGCGCGGCCGACGGGAAGTGGGTCAGCGTCGCGCTGATGCAGAGGCCGGTGGAGGCGCTCAGCCAGTCGTACCTGCGCACGAAGGCGCACGACTACCGGTCGTTCCGCCAGGTGATGGAGCTGCACGCGAACTCGTCGAACAACACGATCTTCGCGGACGCGGACGGCGACATCGCGTACTTCCACCCGCAATTCATCCCGAAGCGCGACGATCGGTTCGACTTCACGCGCCCGGTGGACGGCAGCGACCCGGCGACCGACTGGCACGGCGTGCACACCGTCGAGGAAGCGCCGCACCTGCTGAATCCGCCGAACGGGTGGATCGCGAACACGAACAACTGGCCGTACTCCGCGGCCGGCGCCTACAGCCCGAAGCGGGCGGACTACCCGCGCTACATGGACCTCGTGGGGGAGAACCCGCGCGGGATCCACGCGGCGCTCGTCCTCCAGAACCGAAAGGACTTCACCCTCCCGTCGCTCATCGCCGCGGCCTACGACCCGTACCTCACGGCCTTCGCCCAACTCGTCCCGCCGCTCGTCGCGGCCTACGACCAGACGCCTGCGTCGGACTCGCTCAGGGCGCGGCTCGCCCCACAGATCGCCCTCCTGCGCGGCTGGGACTACCGGTGGTCGGTCGGTTCGATCCCGACGTCGCTCGCCGTGTTCTGGGGCGAGGAGCTCTGGGGGCGAACGGCCGGAGAGGCGCGGCGCGCGGGCATGTCGGTGTACGACTACATGGCGACGCGCACGACGGCCGAGCAGAAGCTGCAGGCCCTCGCGGCGGCCTCCGACCGCCTCGAGCGGAGCTTCGGACGCTGGCGCACGCCGTGGGGCGAGATCAACCGCTTCCAGCGCCTAACGAGTGACATCGTGCAGCCGTTCAGCGACGCGGCCCCGAGCATCCCCGTCGGGTTCACGTCGTCGCAGTGGGGCTCGCTCGCCTCGTTCGGCGCGCGCGCGTACCCGGGGACGAAGAAGTACTACGGCACGAGCGGGAACAGCTTCGTGGCCGTCGTCGAATTCGGGGACAGCGTGCGCGCGCGGGCCGTCACGGCCGGGGGCGAGAGCGGGCACGCCGATTCGCCGCACTTCGACGACCAGGCCCTGCGGTACACCACGGGCAACCTGCGCGACATCTACTTCTACCCGTCGCAGCTGACGGGGCACACGGACCGGGTGTACCACCCGGGCGGGTGATCGCCTCGTCCGGGTGATCGCCGCGTCGACCGCGCCACGCCTCACCCCGGAACCTCCCACCGTCCCGACTCGGCAGAGCGGAAGAGCGCGTCGAGCACCGCCATGTTGCCGGCGGCGTCCTCCAGCGACACCGGGACGGCGCCGACGCCGCGCACGGCCTCAGCGAAGCGGTCGGCCTGCAGCACGTATTGATCGACGGCCGGGAACTCGATCACCTCGCCGGCGCCGCCCAGCGTGCCGCCGTCGTCCACGCGGATGCGCGCGGATCGCTCAAGCGTGGGGTTGAACGGGATCTCGACGTCGATCCGGCCGGTCGTGCCGAAGACCTGCATCCGCTGATGGGGCACGAGCTGGGTGCCGCACGTGAACGTCGCCTGGCCGCGCGCGAAGTGCAGCATCCCCGACGCGAGCCGGTCGACGCCCAGCGACGGGTCGCGCTCGATCATGCCGACCACGGCCCTCGGCTCGGCGCCGAACAGCCAGCGCGCGAGCATGATGGGGTAGCAGCCGATGTCCAGCAGCGCACCGCCGCCCCACGCGCGGCGGCTTCGAATGTCCGCGGGATCGACGCGGTAGTAGCTGAAGTGGCCGACGACGAGGCGGAGATCGCCGATGCGACCACCCTCGACGAGCTCGCGCACCGCGTGCCACTGCGGGTGCACGCGCACCATGAACGCCTCGGCGATCTGCACGCCCGTGCGATCGCGTGCCGCGAGCAGCGCGCGGGCTTCCTGCGCCGACAGGGCGACGGGCTTCTCGCAGAGCACGTGCTTGCCCGCTTCCGCCGCGCGGATCGACCAGGGCACGTGCAGGTGGTTGGGCAGCGGGTTGTAGATCGCGTCGACGTCCGGATCGGCCAGCAGCTCCGCGTACGATCCGTAGGCGCGCGCGATCCCCGACGCGTCGGCAGCGGCGCGCGCCTTCGCGCGGTCGCGCGAGGCGAGCGCGACGACCTTGCCGTGTCGGCTCCGTTGTATGGCCGGGATGACCTGCTGCAGCGCGATCTTCGCGGCACCCAGCACGCCCCACCGCACGGGCGCGATCGTGGGGGTGCTCATGCCGCGCCCGCCGAGGGCTGTCCGGTTTCCGCCGCTTCGGCTGCTGTCGTCACGATGTGGGGTTCGCGCACTGTCGTCTCCCTCGGCACGCACGTGGGCGTGTCTGACGTGGTGTGTCGCGTGGAGCCGTCCCTACCGCTGGCCGCACGGCCGTACGCTCCGCGATTGTTGTCCTGCCGATCCAGCCTCCGCGAGTCGCACACGCAACGGTACGTCCCGTCCCGGCGTAAGCCTATGCGGCGTGTCCCGCGCGAGTCGCGCCGGCGTGCATCATTCCGTCGCCACCTCGTCATGTTGTTCTTCAGACACCTGGACCGCCGCACGACGGCACCGCCCGGCGTCGTACGACGCGCGTCACACGCGGTCGGCGTCGCGTGTCTCGCCCTCGCCCTCGTCACGGTCGGGGCGCGCGCACAGCTGCCGACCGGGCGGCCGAGCCCGGCCCCGCCCGCGGACACGACGCCGTCCGTCCGACTCGACTCGTTGCTCGATCTCGAGACCGTGATCCGGCGCGCCCAGGCGGTGAGTCCGGCGGTGATCCAGGGCCAGCAGGGCGTCCGCACCGCGGAGTCGGAGCGGCGCGTCGCGCGCGCCGCTGTCTTGCCGACCATCACGGCGAACTCGTCGGTGCTGGAAACGAACGTCCTCACCGCACCCGGGGCGCTGGCCGGCGGGCTGCCGCAGAGCTACGCGGCCGGGCTTGCCGCGTCCGTCGACGTCTTCACGGGTGGCCGGATCGGGGCCGAACGCGCGCGGGCGGTCGCGGGCGTCGGTGCCGCGCGGGCGACCGACGTGTCGCAGCGCTTCGCCGCGACGCTCCTCGCGCAGCGCGCGTTTTTCGAGACCTTGCGCGGCAGCGACCTCGTCGAAGTCGCCCGCGCCCGGGTGGCGCAGGGGGAGCGCGGCCTGCGCTACGCCCGCGACCGGGAGCGCGCCGGCACGGCGACGCGCTCCGACGCGTTGCGCGCGCAGCTCGAGCTGACGACGGGCCAGCAGCAGCTCGTCGCCGCGCTCGACACGCTGCAGGCCGCGGCCTACGCACTCGGCCGCTTGGTCGGTGCGGACGGTCCCGTCGGGGGGCGGCGCCCGGACTCGCTCGATCCGCGGCCGCTGGCGCTCGACGACAGCGCCGTGGTCCGGCTCGCCGTGGACGCGTCGCCGGGCGTGACGGCCAGCGAGGCGAACGTCCAGGCCACGCAAGCCGGGATCCGCGTCGCACGCGCCCAGTACCTGCCCGACCTGCGCGTGACGGGTGGCTACAACCTCGCCAATCAATCGGTGGTGTTCGGCGCGGTGCGCCCGGGCTGGGTGCTCGGCCTCGGCGCGAGCCTCCCGCTCTTCAACGGCTTTCAGCGTGAGGACGCGGTCACGCGGGCCGCGGCGGGCGCGGAAGTCGCGCGCGCCGCGGCGGTCGACACGCGGCGGCAGGCGCGCGCCGAGGCCGCGCGGTTGCTGAGCGCGCTGCGCTTCGCGGTGCAGAACATCGCGCTCGCGGGCACCGCCGTGCAGGCCGCGCAGGAGGACCTCCGCGTGCAGACGGAGCGCTACCGGGCGGGGATCTCGACCACGCTCGACCAGCTCACCTCGGAGCTGGCGCTCACCCAGGCGCGGCTCGGGCTCGTCGCGGCGCGGTACCGCTATCAGGTCACGCGCGCGCAGCTCGAGGCCCTCGTGGGGCGGACGCTGTGACGCGCGCGTCCGTCGGATTCTCGTTCACCGTCCAGGCCGCCGGCCCGGAGGCCTAACACCGTGTGGCTCGTTCTCCTCGCGCTGCGGCGTCCGTACACGTTCGTGTGCGCGTCGATCCTCCTGCTCGTCTTCGGCGTCGTCGCGATCCTGCGCATGCCGATCGACATCTTCCCGGCGATCAACATCCCCGTGGTCTCCGTGCTCTGGAGCTACGGCGGCCTGCCGCCGCAGGAGATGGAGCAGCGCGTCGTCACCCTCGCCGAGCGCGTGTACTCCAGCTACGTCAACGACATCGAGCACATCGAGTCGCAGTCGCTGAACGGGCTGAGCATCATCAAGGTCTACTTCCAGCCCGACGCCGACCTGCAGTCGGGGATGGCGCAACTCACGGCGGCGTCGCAGGGCGTGACGCACAACATGCCGCCGGGCATGTCGCCGCCGTTCATGATCCGCTTCAACGCCACCGACGTGCCGATCCTGCAGCTCGGCGTCGGCAGCCCGCAGCGGACCGAGTCGGAGCTGAGCGACCTCGCGACGAACTTCATCCGCGTCCCGCTCGCCACCGTGCACGGCGTCACGGTGCCGCCGGCCTACGGCGGCAGCCCGCGCCTCGTCAACGTCGACATCGACCCGCAGTCGCTGTTCGCGAAGGGGCTCTCCCCCGCCGACATCAGCACCGCGATCAACGCGCAGAACGTCATCCTCCCGTCCGGCACGGCCCGGATGGGCACGCGCGAGTACTACGTCGGTCTCAACTCCAGCCCCGACTCGTCGAAGGACTTGGGCGACCTCCCGGTGAAGCAGGTCGGGAGCGCGACGGTGTACCTCCGCGACGTTGCGCAGGTGCGCGAGGGGGCGGGCCTGCAGACGAACATCGTGCGCGAGAACGGGCACCGCGGCACGTACCTCACGATGCTCAAGAACGGGCGCGTGTCCACGCTGAGCATCGTCGACCAGGTGAAGTCGCTGCTGCCGAAGATCAAGGCCGGGCTGCCGCCGGACGTGACCCTCGAGCTGCTCGGCGACCAGTCCGTGTACGTGCGGGCCACCATCGCGGGCGTGCTGCGCGAAGGGGTGATCGCGGCGTGCCTCACGGCGCTCATGATCCTGCTCTTCCTCGGGAGCTGGCGCTCGACGATCATCGTCGCCATCTCGATCCCGCTCAGCGTCCTGGCGTCGATCATCTGCCTGTGGGGCGTCGGCGAGACGCTCAACGTGATGACGTTAGGCGGGCTCGCCCTCGCCGTCGGCATCCTGGTGGACGACGCGACGGTGGCGATCGAGAACATCCACCGCAACATCGAGCACGGCAGGCCGCTCCGCGAGGCGATTGTCGAGGGCGCGGCGCAGATCGCGATCCCGGCGTTCGTGTCGACGCTGTCGATCTGCATCGTGTTTCTGCCGATCTTCGCGCTCTCGGGGCCGGCGGCGGCGCTGTTCCGCCCGCTCGCGCTGGCCGTGATCTTCGCGATGGCGGCCTCGTACTTCCTGTCGCGCACGCTCGTGCCGACGATGGCCGACTACATGCTTCCGGCGGAGGTCGCCGCGCACGGCGCGGGTAACGTGTCGACCAACGGCGCGTCGGCCAACGGCGCGGCGGGGAACGGCGCGGGCGCGCGTCGGCCGAGCGCGTTCCGCCACGTCGTCGATCGCTTCGACCGCGGATTCGAGCGGTTCCGCGGCGGCTACCACGCGATGCTCGCGTGGGCGACGATCCACCGTCGCGCCGTGCTCGCCACTGCGGGGGCGTTCGTGCTGGGGTCGCTCCTGCTCGTGCCGGCCATCGGCGAGGACTTCTTTCCGCAGGTGGACGGCGGGCAGTTCCAACTTCACGTCCGCACGCCGCCCGGCACGCGCATCGAGGAGACCGAGCGCACCTTCGCCGCGGTGGAGCAGACCGTGCGGCGCGTGATCCCGCGGCACGACCTGGCCCTCATCCTCGACAACATCGGGCTCACGACCTACGGCGTGAACATCGCGATCGGCTCGAACGCCAGCGTCGGCCCCTCGGACGGCGACATGCTCGTCCAGCTGACGGGCGAGCACCGGGGGTCGACGTGGGACTACGTGCGGACGCTCCGGCGGGAGCTGCCGAGGGCGTACCCCGGCGTGACGTTCTTCTTCCAGCCGGCCGACATGGTCAACCAGGTGCTCAACCTCGGGCTGCCGGCGCCGATCGACGTGCAGGTCGTGGGACAGCGCAAGGCGCAGAATTTCCACGTCGCGCAGCAGCTCGCGCGCGACATCGCGCGCATCCCCGGGGCGGTGGACGTGCGCGTGCAGCAGGTGATGGACGCCCCCGAGGTCCGGTTCGACGTGGACCGCGTCAAGGCGCGGCAGATCGGCCTCACGCAGCGGGACGTCGCGAACGACCTGCTGATCTCGCTCAGCTCGAGCGGGCAGACCGCGCCCAACTTCTGGGTCAACCCGCAGAATGGTGTGCAGTACGCGGTGAGCGTGATGACGCCGGAGTACAAGATGGAGTCGATCGCGGCGCTCGAGGGCACCCCGATCACCGTCCCCGGGCGGACCGCGCCGCAGCTCTTCGGCAACCTCGCCACCGTGCGCCGCGTCGTCGTCCCGGCGGTCGTGAACCACTACAACGTGCAGCCGATCTTCGACGTCTACGCGAGCGCCGATCGTCGTGACCTGGGCGGCGTGGCGCGCGACATCGACGCCATCGTCGCGCGCGCGGAGCGCTCGCTGCCGCGCGGGTCGCAGATCGTCGTCCGCGGGCAGGTGCAGAGCATGCGCTCGTCGTTCACCGGCCTCGGGCTCGGCATCCTTTTCGCGATCCTCCTCGTCTACATCATCCTCGTCGTGAACTTCCAGAGCTGGCTCGACCCGTTGATCATCATCGGCGCGCTGCCCGGGGCGCTCGCGGGGATCATCTGGATGCTGTACGTGACGGGGACGACGCTCACGGTGCCCGCGCTCATGGGCGCGATCATGTCGATGGGCGTGGCGACGGCGAACAGCGTCCTGCTCATCACCTTCGCCGACGACCAGCGGCAGGCCGGGCGCACGGCGGCCGAGGCGGCGGTCGACGCCGGCTTCGCCCGGCTGCGGCCGGTGTGCATGACGGCGCTCGCGATGATCATCGGCATGCTGCCGATGGCGTTAGGCCTGGGCGAGGGGGGCGAGCAGAACGCACCGTTAGGCCGCGCGGTGATCGGCGGGCTGCTCATGGCCACCGTCTTCACGCTCGTCATCGTGCCGCTCATCTACGGCGTGCTGCGGCGCGAGGCGGTCGTGCGCGACCCGGAGCGGACCGACGCCCCGGCGGCCGCGGGTCGCCCGGTGCTGCAGCCGGCGCTCGCCATGCGCGGCGCCTCCGGGGTCGCTCCGTGAGCGCGCCCGATCGCCGCCCCGCGCGGTCCGGTGTCGTCGTCCCGCCCCCGCACGCGGCTCCGACCGGGAACGGCCGGGAGGACGATCTGCTGCCGCCCGATCTGCCGCCCGCGCCGGGTGCCGGTCAGCACCCGATCGAACACGTGGCGCATCACGTCGACACGGGGGCCGCGCCGCCGGTGACTCCCGCGTCCACCCGGCGGGTGCTGACCGGCGCGGCCGTCGCGGCGCTGGTGCTCGTCGGGCTGTTCGTGGCCGCTACGCGCCCGCGTCGTGCGGTCACTCGCGACCTCGCCGCCGACGCGGCCGCGCAGGGTGGGATCCCGACGGTGCTCGTCACGACCGTGCACCGCGCGACGGCCGCCGGCGAACTCACCCTGCCGGGGACGATCGAGGCGCTCCACGAGGGAGCGATCTACGGGCGCGTGCCCGGCTACGTGCGGCGGTGGCATGCCGACATCGGGAGTCTCGTGCACGCGGGCGACGTGCTCGCGGACATCGACGCGCCGGAGTTGGGGCAGGAAGTGCAACAGGCGCAGCAGCAGCTCGCCCAGGCGCGGGCGGCGCTGGGGCTCGCGCGCGCGGACCTGGCGCGGTGGCGCGACCTCGCGCAGGATGGCGCGGTCACGCGGCAGGAACTCGACCAGAAGCAGGCCGCCTACGCGGCAGCGACGGCGAACACGGGCGCCGCCGACGCCAATGTGCGCCGCCTGGGCGAGATGGAGCGGTTCACGCGCGTGACGGCGCCCTTCACCGGCGTCGTCACCGCGCGCAACGTCGACCTCGGGTCCCTGGTCACGGCCGCGGGCGCCACGAGCGCCCCCGTGGCGGCGGGCAGCACGGGCGGGGAACAGGCGTCCGCGAGCCTGTTCCGGATCGCGCAAACCGACACGGTGCGCACGTACGTCCCGGTGCCCGAGAGCTACGCGACCGCGATCCACGCGGGCCTGCCGGCCGAGTTGGACATCCAGGAGGTGCCCGGCCGGCAGTTCCTCGGGCGCATCGTGCGCACGTCGCGGGCGCTCAACGCCGCGTCGCGCACGCTCCTCACCGAGGTGGACGTCGCGAACCCGGGCGCGGTCCTGCTCCCGGGGATGTACGCGCGCGTGCGCTTACATCTCGCGGGCGGCACGCCGCCGCTGCTGATCCCGGCGAGCGCCCTCGTCGTCCGCGGCGCGGGCGCGCAGGTCATGGCGGTCGACCCGCCCGGGCCGCGCGACGATACCACCACGGTCCACTTGCGGGCGGTGCAGGTCGGGCGCGATTACGGCGCGACGGTGGAGATCCTCGACGGCATCGTCGACGGCACCGTGGTCGTCGTGAACCCAAGCGCCGAGCTGGCGGACGGGAGTCGGGTGCGCGTCGCGTCGGCGCCCGCGGACGGCCCGCCGCGGAGTGCTCCGGCGTCCACACCGGTCGCGCGCCCGAGTGCGCGATAGGAGCGCTTATCGGTCGCCGACGCGCGCCACCGACCGGCGTCGGTCGAGCAACGTCTCGACTTGGCGCAGGTCATCGGCTGCCAGGTCGGCGTCCGCTGCGGCTAGGACCGCTGTGGGCGCGCAGTCGCGACGGCGGCGGTCGTGCTGGCGGCGGTCGTGCTATCGTTCCTCGTGCCCGCCAGTTCGGCCCGGACCGATCCGGCGTCGAGGTCTCCACGACCGCACGCGCGGTCACGACACGAGGGTTAGGCGCATGAGGATCCGACTCGCCGCAGCGCTCGGCGCGCTCCTCGCGGGCGCGCGCCCGGGCGTGGCGCAGCCAGGCGTGACGCAACCCGCGCAGGTACGGGCCGCCGCCCTCCCGTCCCCCGAGGTGCGGGCGTTCGTGACCGTGGACGCGCCGGCGTTCGTGCTGCGACACGTGCGCGTCATCGACGGCACGGGCGCGCCGGCCCGGGCGGACCAGAGCGTCGTCGTCGAGGGCGGCGTCATCCGCGCCGTGGGCGACGCGGCGACGACGCCGGTGCCCGCGGGCGCGCGGGTGCTCGACCTCCCCGGGCGCGCGGTGCTGCCCGGCCTCGTCATGGTGCACGAGCACCTGTTCTACCCCTCCGGCGCGGGAAGCGTCTACAACGAGCAGGCGTTCAGCTTCCCGCGGCTTTACCTCGCGGGCGGGGTGACCACGGCGCGCACGGCGGGGAACATGGCCGGCTACGCCGACCTCGAGATCAAGGCCGCCATCGACGCGGGGCGTGCGTTAGGCCCGTCGCTCGACGTGACCGCGCCGTACCTCGAAGGCCCGGGGCTCCCGATCTACCAGGTGCACGCGCTCACCGGCCCCGACGACGCGCGGCAGACGGTCGCGTACTGGGCGGACCGGGGCGCGACGTCGTTCAAGGCGTACATCCACATCACGCGGGCGGAGTTGAAGGCCGCGACGGACGAGGCGCACCGGCGCGGGCTCAAGATCACCGGACACCTCTGTTCGGTCACCTTCCACGAAGCCGCGGCCCTCGGCATCGACAACCTGGAGCACGGGCTGGCGGTGGCGAGCGATTTCGTCCCGGACAAGCGCGCCGACGAGTGCCCAGCCGCTGGCGTGACCGCGTCCGTCGCGGCGCTCGACGTCGCCGCGGAGGCGGTGCAGGCACTCATTCGCGAGTTGGTCGCGCGACACGTCGCGGTGACGTCCACGCTCACCGTGTTCGAGACCTTCACGCCTGGTCGCCCACCCGCGGCGCCCGGGGCGTTGGACGCGATGCTGCCGGAGGCGCGCGACCAGTACCTGCGGCGGCGCCTCCAGATCGCCACGCAGCAGGGGTCGCCGTGGTCGACGATCTTCCCGCACGAGATGCAGTTCGAGCGCGCCTTCTTCCGTGCGGGCGGGCTGCTGCTCGCCGGCACCGACCCGACCGGCTACGGCGGCGTCGTGGCGGGCTACGCCAACCACCGCGAGCTGGAGCTGCTCGTCGAGGCCGGCCTAACGCCGCTCGAGGCGATCCGCGTCTCGACGCTCAACGGCGCGACGTACCTCGGGCGGGCGGACCGCATCGGGACGGTGGCCGCGGGCAAGCGCGCCGACCTGCTGGTCGTCCGCGGCGACCCCTCGACGCGCATCGCCGACGTCGAGCAGGTCGAGACCGTGTTCAAGGCGGGCGTCGGCTACGACGCGCCGCGGCTGTTCGCCTCGGTGCGCGGGCAGGTCGGCCTGCACTGACGCCCGCACCCCCTTACCCCACTCGCCCGTGACTCCGCGTCTCGCCGTCACCCTCGCCCTCGGCGGCCTCACGGCGCTGCCCCGTGCGGTCGATCCCGCCCCACTCCGCGGGTTCTCCGCCGAGGGGGCGCGCGTCGAGCGCGGGTGGGAAACGAAGTTCAAGGCCATCCCCGAGCCGGCGCGCATGCGCGAGGCGATGCGCCTCCTCTCCGCGCGCCCGCACCACGTCGGATCCCCCTACGACCGGCAGAACGCGGAGTGGCTGCGCGACCAGTTCCGCGCCTACGACTGGCAGGCGGAGATCGAGCGCTTCGACGTGCTCTTTCCGACGCCCACGCGGCGCGTCGTGGAACTCGTCGCCCCCACCACGTTCCGCGCGGCGCTGCAGGAGCCGGCAGTGCCCGAAGACCCGACGAGCGGGCAGCAGGGCGAGCAGCTCCCCACGTACAACGCCTACAGCACCGACGGCGACGTCACCGGGCCGCTCGTCTTCGTCAACCGCGGCATCCCCGCCGACTACGAAGAGCTGGAGCGGCACGGCGTGAGCGTGAAGGGCGCCATCGTGATCGCCAGGTACGGCGGCTCCTGGCGCGGCATCAAGCCCAAGGTGGCCGCGGAGCACGGCGCCGTCGGATGTCTGATCTACTCGGACCCGCGCGACGACGGTTACGCCGGCGGCGACGTCTTCCCCAAAGGACCGATGCGGCCGCGCGACGGCGTGCAGCGCGGCAGCGTCGCCGACCTGCCGACCTACCCGGGCGACCCGCTCACGCCCGGCGTCGGCGCCACGCCCGGCGCGACTCGGCTCGCGTTGAAGGATGCAGCGACGATCACGAAGATCCCGGTGCTCCCGATTTCCTACGGCGACGCCGAGCCGCTCCTCGCCGCGTTAGGCGGCCAGGTCGTGCCCGGGGGCTGGCGCGGCGGGCTGCCGCTCACCTACCGCTTCGGCCCCGGCCCGGCGCGCGTGCACCTGGTCGTGCAGAGCGACTGGGGCACGAAGCCCCTCTACGACGTCATCGCCCGGCTCCCCGGGAGCGGCGAGCCCGACGAGTGGGTGATCCGCGGCAACCACCACGACGCGTGGGTGAACGGCGCAGAAGACCCGGTGAGCGGGCTCGCCGCGGAGCTGGAAGAGGCGCGTGCGTTAGGCACCCTGTACCGGCAGGGGTGGCGCCCGAAGCGCACCATCCTCTACGCCGCGTGGGACGGCGAGGAGCCGGGCCTCCTCGGCTCCACCGAGTGGGCGGAGACGCACGAGCGCGAGCTGGCCGAGCACGCGGTCGCGTACCTCAACAGCGACACCAACGGCCGCGGGTACCTCGGGATCGAGGGCTCGCACACGCTGGAGCCGTTCATCACCGGCGTGGCCGACGACGTGACGGACCCGGAGCGCGGCGTGAGCGCGGCGAAGCGTCTGCGCGCGGCGACCGTCCTCACCGGCTCGGCCGACGAACGGCGCGACGCGCGTGCGCGCGCCGACCTGCGCATCGGCGCGCTGGGCTCCGGCTCCGACTTCACGCCCTTCCTGCAGCACCTCGGGATCGCCGCGCTCAACGTCGGCTACGGCGGCGAGGACGAGGGCGGCATCTACCACTCCGTCTACGACAGCTTCTACTGGTACACGCACTTCAGCGACACCAGCTTCGTGTACGGCCGCGCGTTGGCGCAGACGATGGGCGTGGCCGTGATGCGGCTCGCGGACGCGGACGTCCTCCCCCTCGCCTTCACGAACCTGGCGCAGACGGCGCGCGAGTACGCGCGCGAGCTGGAGCAACTGCGCGACCGCCGCGCCGACGAGATCACCGAACGCAACCGCCGGATCGACGACGGCACGTACGTCGCGACGAGCGACCCGCGCGCGCCGACGACCGTTCCGCCGCGGCTCGCCCCGGCGCCGCACCTCAACTTCGCGCCGGTGCTCGACGCCCTCGATTCGCTGGACCACGCGGCGCGGCGGTACGAGGACGCCTACGCCCGGTGGAGCGGTGCCGTCCGGGGTACCGGGGCCCTCCTCGCGGGCGCCGCCGATGGGGCGCGCACGCCACCCGCCACGCCGCGCCCCGCGGCGCTCCACGCACTCGACGCGCACCTGCTGGCCAGCGAGCGGCGGCTGACGAGCGCGGCGGGGCTCCCCCGGCGGCCGTGGTACCGCCACCTGCTGTACGCGCCGGGCTACTACACGGGCTACGGCGTGAAGACGATGCCCGGCGCGCGCGAGGCGATCGAGCAGGGCGACTGGCAGGACGCCGACGCCCAGCTGCGGCGCATCGCGGACGTGCTGACGCAGGAGGCCGCGCACGTGAGTCGGGCGGCCGCGCTGCTGGACGCGGTGCGGTAGGTGCTCCTCCGCGCGCCGCCGACGCGCTCGGTACGGTATCCTCCCCCGGCGTGACCACCCCGGCCCCCACCTACGCCCCCCGCCTCGGCCTCTTCTCCGCGACCATGCTCGTCGTCGGCGGGATCATCGGCTCCGGCATCTTCCTCAACCCGGCCATCGTCGCCCAACGCGCCGGCACCGCGGGCCTCACGCTCGGCGTCTGGGCCCTCGGCGCGGTGGTCGCCCTGCTCGGCGCGACGATCTTCGCGGAGCTCGGCCGCCGACGCCCCCAGGCCGGCGGCGGGTACGCCTACCTGCGCGACGCCTTCGGCCCCCTGCCGGCCTTCCTCTACGGGTGGGCGCTGCTCCTCGTCATCGCGTCCGGCGCGATCGCCGCCGTCGCGATGACCTTCGCCGGCTACGCGGGCGCGCTCGTCGGCGCGCCGCCCGCGGCCCAACGTCCGATCGCGCTGGCCGCGGTGGCCCTGCTCACCGTCGTGAACGTCCGCGGCGTCGCACCCGGCGCGGTGCTGCAGAACGTCTTCACGGTGCTCAAGCTCGCCGCCCTCGCCGCGCTGCTCGCGGCCGCATTCCTCGCGCCGAGCGGCGGCGCGGGCCCCGTCCTCGCGGGGAACCCGCCGCCCGCCCTCACGCCGCCGGTCGGCGCGCTGGCGCTGGTCCGCGCCGTCGGGACGGCGCTCGTCCCCGTGCTGTTCGCCTTCGGCGGCTGGCAGCAGACCAACTTCGTCGCCGAGGAGCTGGAAGCGCCCGAGCGCACCCTCCCGCGCGCGCTCGGGCTCGGCGTCGCGCTCGTCGTCGCGGTCTACCTGCTCGCCAACGTCGCCTACCTCCGCGCGTTAGGCGTTGCCGGGCTCGCGGCGAGCCACGCGCCCGCCGCCGACACGATGGCGCGCGCGGCCGGCCCGGCCGGGCGCACGCTCGTCGCCGCCGGCATCGCGGCCTCGACGTTCGGCTTCCTCGACCTCGTCATCCTCGTCTCGCCGCGCGTCTACCAGGCGATGGCCCGCGACGGCCTGTTCTTCGCCGCGTTCGCGCGGCTGCACCCGCGCTACCGCACGCCCGCCGCGGCCATCGTGGGGCAGGGGGCGTGGGCGTGCCTGCTGATCCTCGTCGGCACCTACGGGCGGCTGCTCGACTACGTGACCTTCGCGGACTGGATCTTCTTCGGCCTCGCGGCCGCCGCGCTCGTCGTGCTGCGACGGCGCGACGCGCGCGGGGCGGACGCGGCGGGCGACCGCGGCTTCCGCGCCCCACTCTACCCCTGGAGTGTGGCCGCCTTCGTGCTCGCCGCGGCGTACGTGGTCGCGGGCGCGGTGGCGTCGAACCCGGCCGACGCGGGGCGCGGGGCGCTCCTCCTCCTCGCCGGGGTGCCGGCCTTCGCGTTCTGGCGCCGTGTTCGGCGCGGCGGCGAGTCGCCGCCCGCCGCGCGTTAGGCGCGCGCCGCGGCCGCGCGGCGCCGCCGCGCGCGCGCGTGCAAACGCTGCTGCCGCCGCAGCTCGGCCAGCATCGGCCCGCACGTCGGTCGCGCGCCCGCCGCGTCGGGGTAGCCCCAGAGCCCGTTCGGGCAGTGACGGTCGTCGTCCCACCCCGGGTGGTCGACCACGGGGTAGAGGCAGAGCCCTTCGACCCGCACGCCCCGGCGCCGCGCGGCGCGCACCTCCGACGCCACGTACCGCAGCCACGCCGGCCGCGCGTCTCCCTCGATCCCCGTTTCGGCGACGAACAGCGGCCGGTCGTACCGCCGCGCCACGTCGGCGAGCAGCGCGCGGAACGGCCGGTACCCCGGGTCGTCCGCGCCTAACACCTCGTTGCGGAAGGCGAGCGGGCCCGCCCACACCCACTGGTTGTTCGCGTAGTAGTTCACGCCGACGACGTCGAGCACCTCGGGCGACCCGCCGAGCTCCGGCGCCATGCGGCCCGCGAGCATGTCCCAGGCCTCGAACTGCGCCTCGTTGTACGCGCGTGCGGCGGGCGCGTCTTCCGGGCGGGCGTTGTGCGGCACCACCCAGAACACCGGGTCCGTGTGGACGACCCGCGCCCGCGGGTCCGCGGCGCGCACCGCGTCGACGGCCGCGATCGCCGCGCGCACGAGCTGCCGCTTGAGCGTGCCCCCCCGCCCGCGCGCGAACGGGTTCAGGTATGCCGCGTCGCCCCCGGCCCAGGCCAGGAACGAGATCTCATTTATCGGCGAGTACCACGGCGCCGCGTCCGTCTCGCCCGCGACCGCCTCGGCGAACGCGCGCGCGAACCGCGCGAGCCGGTCGACGAACGCGGGCGCGAAGACGTCGAGGTCGTCGGGCCAGCCGTAGTGGCACAAGTCCCAGATCACCTGCACCCCGGCCGCGCGCGCCGCGCGCACGCGCGACACCTCGGCCGACAGATCGAACCCGCCGCCGGGGCGCTCCGCACGGTGCCAGCGCACCCCGTCGCGCACCGTCCGGAGCCCGACCGCCGCACAGCGCCGGTAGTCGGCCTCGGCGAACACGTCGTGCGCCGTCGCGGCGACGAGGTCCAGCCGCCGCCCCGTGCGCAGCCGGTGCGCCGAACATTCGAAGCCGGCCTGGAAGAAACTCCGGAAGAGGGGCGTCGGGGGTCGCACCGTGCGCGTCGGGCCAGCGTCGGTCATCACGCTACAGTACGGCACCACGACCCGCGCGGCAAATCCACGCGCCGTGTTACCCTGGGCGCCGACGCCGGGTTATTCGGCCATGAGTGACGACGATGCGATGATCGTGCGACGCGTGCTCGCCGGAGACGGCGAGGCGTTCGGCGCGCTCGTCGACCGCCACTACGACCGGTGTCTACGGCTCGCCGTGCACGTCCTCGACGACCGCGCGGACGCCGAGGACGCGGTGCAGGAAACGCTGCTGCGCGCCTACCGCCACCTCGCCCGCTACCGCGAGCAGGACCGGTTCGCGGCGTGGCTCACGCGCATCCTCGTCAACCAGTGCCGCACCACGCAGGCGCGACGCCCGCGGCCCGTACCGGTCGACCTCGAGTGGGGCACGGTGGACCGCGCGGCGGAGCACCCCGCCGACGAGGCGGCGCTCCGCGACGACCTCGCGCACGTCCTCCGCGTACTGCCCGCGGAGCAGCGCGAGGCGGTCGTGCTCCGCTTCGCCGACGACCTGACCTACGACGAGATGGCCCGCGCGACCGGCGCGACCGTGGGCGCGCTCAAGATGCGCGTGCGGCGGGCCTGCGACCGGCTCCGCACCCTACTCACCGGCGCCGTCCCGGCCGCGGCGACCGCCGCCCGGTCCGGTGCCGAGGTGTTCGATGACTGACCGCTCCCACGACCTGTCCGGCGCCGCCGACGACGTCACGCTCCCCGCGTGGGCGATCGCTGTGCTCCGCGCCCCGTTCGACGCGGACCCGGCGCGCACGGCCGGCGGGAAAGCGCGCGTGATGGCGCTCGTGCGCCGCGCGCCTCGCCACCGCCACGGGATGCGCGTGGCGCCGCCCCGGTGGGCGCGCCGCCGCGGCACGCTCGCCCCGGCCTGCGGGCTCGTCTTCGCGGCCGCGCTCGCCGCCGCCGCGGGCCTCGCGCGCTACGCGGGCCCCGACGCGCCCGCCGACCGCGGCGGCACCGCGACCGTGCTCGGCGACACCGTCGTCGCCCGGCTCGCGGTCGGCGGGCGCGCGCTCCGCGACACCCTGCTCGACACGCTCTGGGTCGTGCGCTTCGCCTTCCGCGACCCGGACGGCGACTTCAACGGCTGGAGCCGCACGGCCACCCCGCTCGCGCGCCTAACGCCCGCCGGCGGCGCCCCGCGCCGCGGCCGCGCGGTCGGGTGGGCGGCCACGGTCGCCGTCCCGCGCGACGCCGTGCGCTACGCCTTCGTCGTCGACGGCCGGCCCGCCGCCGGCGCGGCGACGATCCCCGCGCCTACCCCGGGCGGCGCGCCCCCCGCCCCGCGCGGCGGCGCGGGCGACTCGACCTGAGCGCCGCGGCGCCCGGGCCCTCCCGGCGCCCGTCGCGATCTGATAGCCGGCGTTAGGCGAAGTTAGACAACGTTAGACGGCGCGGACCGCCGCCGGGCACGGCGTGCGCCCGCCGCCGAGTCGCGCTCCGCCGAGCCGTCCTCCCCCGACCCGCGGCCGAGTGCCGCCCCGATCCCGTGCTCGTCACGCTCGCCCTCGTCGTCCTCGCCGCCGGCTACGCGGCCCTCGCCCGCGGCAGCACGTCCGTCGCCCCGGTCCTTCTCGTCGCCGCGTACTGCGTGCTCGTCCCGCTCGCGATCCTGCGCGGTGGCCGCCCGGGGCGCGCCCGGTGAGCGCCGCGACGATCCCGGCGGGGGTGGTCGCCGCCGTCCGCGGCGCGCCCGCCGCGCCGGCGGCCGAGGCCGACCTCGACTACCGCCCGTCGTACCGGGCCGCGGGGCTGACCGCCGGGGGCGTGTTCGCCCTCTACCTCCTCACCCTCGCCCCGTCCACGGGCATGTGGGACGCGAGCGAGTACATCGCGGCCGCCTACGTCTTGGGCATCCCCCACCCGCCGGGGAACCCGTTCTTCGTCCTCCTCGGCCGCGTGATGAGCCTCCTGCCCATCGCCCCGAACGTGGCGATGCGCATCAACGTGTTGGCCGCGCTCTGCTCGGCGGTGGCCGCCGGCGTGTGGTTCCTCGTCACCGAGCGCGTCCTCGTCGGCTGGCTCGCCCGGCGCGCGCTGCGGATCACGGGCGGCGTGCTCGCGGCGCTGCTCGGGGCCACCGCGTTCACGGTCTGGAACCAGAGCGTGGTGAACGAGAAGGTCTACACCGTGTCGCTCGCCTTCTTCGCCCTGGTCTCGTGGCTGATCGTGCGCTGGTGCGACGACCCGGACCGCGCCAAGGCGGACCGGCTGCTGGTGCTCGCGGCCTACCTGATCGGGCTCGGGTACGCGAACCACCCGGCCGGGTTCCTGGTCGCGCCGGCGGTGGCGGCCGGGGTGTTCCTGCGGAAGCCGACGACGCTGCTGAACTGGCGCTTGCTGGTGCGGGGGGCGCTCTGCTTCGGGCTCGGGCTGACGCCGTTCCTGTACCAGCCGATCCGGGCGGCGCAGTTCCCGGCGCTGAACGAGGGGGAGCCGACCGCGTGCACGACGAAGTTGGAGGTGGCCTGCACGTTCAGCCGCGTGACGTTGGACCGGTTCATGGCGAACGTGAACCGCGAGCAGTACGGCAAGCCCGACCTCGCCGAGCGCCAGGCCCCGTTCACGGCGCAGATCGGGATGTGGTGGCTGTACTTCAAGTGGCAGTGGCTGCGCGACGCGCACGGCGAGCGGCCCGCGGCGCAGAACGCGCTCGCGGTGCTCTTCCTGGCCCTGGGCGTGATCGGGGGCTGGGTGCACTTCAAACGGGACCGACAATCGTTCTGGTTCTTCGGGCCGCTCGTGTTCTCGGTGACGCTCGCGCTCATCTACTACATGAACTTCAAGTACGGCGCGTCGCAGTCGCCCGAGCTCACCGACGTGCCGCGCGAGGTGCGCGACCGGGACTACTTCTACCTCTGGAGCTTCAGCACGTGGGGCGTGTGGGCCGCGCTCGGCCTCATGTGGGTCTGGGAGTCCGTGGCGTCACTGCTCGGCACCGAGCGCGTGCGCCTCGGGCGCGAGACGATCGATCTGCCGAAGGAGCGCTCCTGGATCGGCGCGTCGCCGGTGCTCGCGCTCGCGATTATCCCGCTCGCGGGCAACTGGGGCCAGGCCTCGCGCGCCGGGCACCGCGACACGGCCGCGTTCGCGCGTGACTTGCTCAACTCGGTCGAGCCCTACGGCATCCTCGTGACGGCCGGCGACAACGACACGTTCCCGCTCTGGTACGCGCAGGAGGTCGAAGGTGTGCGCAAGGACGTGATCGTCGCGTGTACCTCGCTGCTCAACACCGACTGGTACGTGCGGCAGATGGTCCGCCGCCCGGTCTACCCGTACGACGCGGCCAAGGGCCCGGCGATCTACCGCGGCCGGGAGTGGCCGAAGCCCACGGGCCCGGTGCTCAACATGAGCATGGCGGAGCTCGACGCGATCCCGCTCGGCGTCAACCTCGACCAGCCGCAGACGTTCCAGAAGGTGGTCGGGCGCGACACGCTGCGCGCGACGATCTCGCAGCCGCAGCTGCTCCGGCAGGACTTGCTCGTGCTCTACCTCATCCGCGACGCGTGGCCGCAGCGACCGCTCTACATCAGCCGCACGTCGGGCTCGTACGGGCAGGAACTCGGACTCAACACCCATCTCCTGAGCCAAGGACTCGCGCGCAAGCTGCTGCCGACGACGCCGGCGAGCGGTCGCGACACGCTCCTCGTGCAGGGGGAAGGTTTCGTGGACCTCGCGCGGAGCGTCGCGCTGTGGAACACGTTCGAGGGGCCGGCGGCGCTCATCAAGCGCGGCGATTGGGTCGACATGCCGAGCGTCGGGATCCCGAACCTCTACACGCTCACCGGACTGATGCTGTCCGACGCGCTCGAGCACACCGGACGGCCGCAGGAAGCGAAGCGCATCTACACGACCGCGCAGCAGGTCGCGGCCGCGACGCACCAGACGCGCGAGTTCGGCTTCGACCAGCGCCAGGCGCCGGGCGCGGCCGCGACCGACAACCCGCTGCAGAGCCTCGTCACGCCGGACTCGGCGGCGATGCCCGGCGCGCGGCCGGGTGGTGCGCCCGCGCAGGCGACGACTCCCGCGGGAAGCCCGGGCGCGCCGCGGCAACGCTGAGCGGCGCCCGGCCGCGTCGGCGGGCAGGACTGTTTCGGCGCAAGATGCGCCATAAGCGCCCCGACGGCGCACCAGGCCGCGGGTCTCGGTGCGCCGTTTGCGTTGGCGGCAGGTCGCGACGAGGCCACGGCGCGTCTCGGGCGCGGCTCGCTCACCGCAGGACCCTCAGGCCAGGGACCGATGCCCGAACCACTCGACCCCGATCGTCCGGCGACCCCGACCGGTGACGCCCCCGGTTCGCCGGACCGCCCGGATCGCCGCCGACGCCGTGTGCTCGGCAGCGGACGGAGCCCGCGCGTCGCGGCCGCGCAGTTCGTCGCCCGCCACCGGATGGAGCCGTTCCACCGCTCGCTCGCCGGGCTCGCGACGTCGGTGTTCGGCGCCGAGGCGACGGTCGTCGCCCACCTGCGGGCCGACGGGCGCAAGCAGCTGCTGACTTTCGTCGTCGACGCCGCCGACCCGACGGCCACCGTGGATTACGCGCAGTTCCTGCCGCGCGAGCACTCGTTCTGGACGGCGTACGCGCGGCTGCCGAAGCCGGACGTGCCATTCACGGTCGCGATTCGCCCCGCCCGCGGCTGGTGCCGGAGCGAAGCGCTCGCGCCGTTCTTCGCCTACCTCCCGACGCGTGACGACGTGATGTAACGTTCGCGCGCGCGGAGGGCTGGCAGAATGGCTATTGCAACGGTCTTGAAAACCGTCGTCCGCAAGGACTTGTGGGTTCGAATCCCACGCCCTCCTCTCGCCGCCGGGCCGCGGCTTGCCCGCGGCCTGGCGGCGGGTTAGCGTATTGCACACCCGCAACGACTCGGACGTCCGGGCACGTGCGGCACACAGGTCGTGGAGAGGTGGCCGAGAGGCTGAAGGCACCGGTTTGCTAAACCGGCATAGTGGGAAACCGCTATCGAGGGTTCGAATCCCTCTCTCTCCGCCTTGCGGGCCCGCCGGTCGCTCCGGCGGGCCCGCTGTGCGTTTCGGCCCCGACCCTCTCTCATGTCCGAGCTCGACACCCTGCCGCGGAATGCGGCCCCGCAGGACGCGGCGCCGCGCCTCCGCTTCGCCCCGTCGCCGACCGGCTACCTGCACGTCGGCGGCGCGCGCACCGCGCTCTTCAACTGGCTCTACGCGAAGCACAGCGGCGGCCAGTTCCTGTTGCGGATCGAGGACACGGACAAGGCGCGCAGCACCGATGACAGCACGCGCGCCATCTTCGAGGGGCTGCGCTGGCTCGGGCTCGATTGGGACGAGGAGGTCGTCTACCAGGGCGCGAACCTCGCGCGGCACCAGGCGGACGCCGACCGGCTGCTCGCCAGCGGCGCCGCGTACCGCGACTTCATGCCGCAGGACGCGTTGCAGCAGCGCCGGGAGGCTGCGGCGGCGGCCGGGGAGGCGTTCCGTTTCCGGCGCGAGTGGGCCGAGCTGCCGCGGGACGAGGCCGAGCGTCGGGCGGCGGCCGGCGAACCGCACGTGGTGCGCTTCCGCGCGCCCGTCGGCGGCGAGACGGCGTGGGACGACCTCGTGCACGGGCGCATCGCGTTCCCGAACAAGGACATCGAGGACTTCGTCGTCCTGCGCTCCGACCGCACGCCGATCTACAACATGGCGGTGGTGAGCGACGACGTCGCGATGCGGGTCACGCTCGTCATGCGCGGCGACGACCACATCTCGAACACGCCGAAGCAGATCCTGCTTTACGAAGCGTTAGGCGCGGCGCGGCCGCGCTTCGCGCACCTCCCGATGATCCACGGCACCGACGGCAAGAAGCTGTCGAAGCGCCACGGGGCCACGGCGGTCGGCGACTACCAGTACCGCGGGATCCTACCGCAGGCGATGCTCAACTTCCTCGCCCTACTCGGCTGGAGCCCCGGGAACGACCGCGAGGTGCTCACCGTCCCCGAGCTCGTCGAGCTCTTCTCGCCGGACGGACTCCTCCGCAAGGCGTCGATCTTCGACCCGCAGAAGCTCGAGTGGATGAACGGGCAGCACCTCTCGCTGCTGCCGATCGCCGAGCTGAAGCCGCGCGTCACGCCCGCGCTCGTCGCGGCGGGGCTCGCGACCGAGGAGGAGCTCGCGGGCCGCGGCGCGTGGTACGACGCGCTCCTCGACCAGCTCCGCGTGCGCGCGCGCACGCTCGACGACATCGTGCGGCAGGCCGCGCCGTACCTCCGGGACGACATCGCGTACGACGAGGACGCGGTCGCGAAGCAGTGGCTCAAGGACCCGGCGGCGGCGCGCGCGCTGCTCGGCGACGCGCGCGCCGCGCTCGCCGCGCTCCCCGAGTGGACGGCGGCGGCGATGGAGCCGGCGCTGCGTGCCGCGGCCGAGTCGCGTGGGCTCGCGGCAGGCAAGCTGTTCCAGCCGCTCCGCGTGGCGCTCACGGGCCTGACGGTGAGTCCGGGGATCTTCGACGTGCTCGAACTCGTCGGACGCGACCGCGCGCTCGCCCGCGTCGATGCCGCGGTCGCCCGGATCGACGCGTCTGCCGGCTGACGTTCGGTCTTGCCCGTCCGCCCTGGCGTTCCTATCTTCGCGCCGTTAAGGCCGCCCCTGCCCCATCCCGCGCGTCGCGCAGCCGGGGGTCGGGCGGCCGCCCCTACCGGAGATCGCGATGGCGGAGCCCCTCACGCCCACCGAGCGTAAGGTCTATCAGTATCTGATCGACTTCCTCGCGGAGCACACGTACCAGCCGAGCATCCGCGAGATCGGCTCGCGCTTCCGGATCAAGTCGACGAAGACGGTCTCCGACCTGCTCCAGGCGCTGACGACAAAGGGGTACATCGAGCGCGACCCGGCCCGCTCGCGCGGCGTCCGGATCCTTGGACATAACGGGCCGGCAGGCATCCAGCCGCTGCCGTACTACGGCCGCGTCCACGCCGGCGAGCCGTCGCTCCTCGCCGAGCACAAGCTGGGCGCGCTCACCTTCGACCGGCGCTTCGTGGCGAGCGACGACACGTTCGTGCTCCGCGTGGCCGGCGAGAGCATGATCGGGCGCGGCATCCACGACGGCGACTACGTGCTCGTCACGCCGACGGCGCACGTCAAGGACGACGACGTCGTCGCGGTGCGGATCGGCGACGAAGCGACGATCAAGTCGTACGAGAAGGTCGTCGACGGGATCATCCTGCACCCGGCGAATCCCGCGGACCGCGAGATTCGTCTGCGCCCGACCGACGACTACGGCATTCTCGGGACGGTGACGGGCGTCTTCCGCCCGTCGGTCGACAAGAACGTCTTCGAGGGCGCGATCCCGGCGTGACCTCGGTGCGGGACTGAGGCTGGGCTGATACACAAGTGGCGGGGGCACGTGACGCCCCCACCACTTGTGTATCAGCCCAGCCTCGTGCGTTCCGGCGCCGCGGCGCTTACCGGTCGTGTGGCGTTTCGCTCGACGCCGACGGGTCGCCGGTGACCGTGGCCAACTCCGCCGCGCGGCGCCGTTCGGCGAGCCGCTCGTTGCGTTCGCGGTCCTTGCGTGCGCGGATCTCTTTCACCGCGCCGCGGAAGTCGTCCTCGGCCATCGACCGCTGCGCGTGGTCCAGGATGTCGCGGCGGATGTCGCCGAGCCGGCGCGCCTCGACGTTGGCCACGGGGTTCCCACGCAGGTTCTGCTGGAACTTGCTCGAGAGCAACGCGAGCACCGCGTTGGGGACGGCGATCTTGCCGAGGTGGATCGAGTGGTCGTCCATGCCCCACGTGCCGCCCGGGCCCTTGAACGTCCAGTCGCCCGGCTTCCGCTTGCCCGCCTCCATCTCCTGCGCGGCAAGGATCGAATCGCGTGCCGCGCCGAAGGTCTGCGTCAGGACGCTATCGACGCGCTCCTTGGCCGTCTTCGGTTTGATGGCGAGCGTGCCGGGTCGCGTCCAGAGTGCGGGATCTCGATACTCGGGCGTGATGCCCTGCCCGGCCCCGCCGGCGCCCACGACCGGCCTGGTCCCGCCCGCGTCGGCCGCGGAGCCGCGCGTGATCGGCGGCAGCACGCTTGGCACCGTGCGCGGCGCGACGATCGGGCGCGACCGCGTCGGGGCCGCGCTGAGGGGGCGACCATCGCCCCCACTCCGGCCGGCGACGGACGGGCCCTGCGCGCGCGGCGCCTGGACGAAGGCGATCCGCTCCTGAACCGGAGGTGTTGCACGCCGGCCATCGTCCGTCCAGATGTAGCGCCGCGTCAGCGCCGCAAAGAACGCGGCGATAAAGAACGCGTTGACGCCGACCGACGCGAGGAGCGCAGCACTCGGACGCGTGCGGCGGGGCGCGTCGGCCGGCGAACCGGTCCCTCGCTGGATCGAGAGCATCGCGGACGGCTACCCCGCCGTGGGGTGGAAAGGTTCCGGCGCGCGGGCCACGTCAGGCACGGGCGGCGACGACGGGATTGCGAACCGTGCTGTGCCCGACCACTTCGACCTCGACCACGTCGCCGGGGGCGAGGGGGCCGACGCCGGCCGGCGTGCCCGTCGCGACGACGTCGCCCGGCTCGAGGGTCATCACCTGTGAGATATAGGCGAGGAGCGTCGGGATCGCGAACGCCATCTCGTGCGCCGACGCGCGCTGGCGTTCGGCCCCGTTCACACGCGTGACGACCGTGAGCGCGGCGAGGTCGGCCGGAGCGGGGGACTCGGGGCCGATCGGGCAGAAGGTGTCGAAGCCCTTCGCGCGCAACCACTGCGGTTCGGACTTCTGCAAGTCACGCGCGCTCACGTCGTTGAGGGCGACGACGCCGCGCACGGCGCGAACCGCGGTCTCTTCGTCCGCGCGCCGCAGCGGCGCGCCGATGACGATGCCGATCTCGCCCTCGTAGTCGACGTGCGTGCTGTCGCGCTCCGGCGGCAGTTCGATCGCCGCGCCGGCGGGGATCACACTCGACGGCGGCTTGAGGAAGAGGAGCGGGCGCTCCGGGACGTCGTTGCCGAGTTCGCGGGCGTGCTCGAGGTAGTTGCGGCCGACGCAGACGATCTTGCCGGGGCGGGCGATGGCTTCGGACATGAGGTGGAGCAAAGGGCTGACGAGCAGACGTTACAAGAAGGGCGCGCGTTTACGTGGCACGAAGAATCCGCGGAGGGGCTGTGAGGAAGCAGCCGCAGCTAGGGTGTCATCCCCCTGCTGCACTCCGAGACACCCCAACGCCGCGGAGCACCCTCACGCCTCACGCCGCGTCGAGCTCGCCCTCGCCATCCGCCGCGGCCACGCGCCCGCGGTAGAACGTCTCCACGCTCGCCAGGGCCCGCGCCCACGGAGCGACCACGCGCGCCGCGGGCGGCAGGCTCGCGAGCAGGTCCCGGCCGTACCCCTTCGTGACCGCCCGCGAGTCGGACAGCACGACCACGCCCCGGTCGGCCGCGGTCCGCACGAGCCGGCCGAACCCCTGCTTGAGCCGCAGCGCGGCATGCGGCAGCATATAGTCGCGGAAGCTGTCCCCGCCCTTGGCCTCGATCGCCTCGCAGTGCGCCGCGGTCACGGGCTCGCTCGGCACGCGGAACGGCAGCTTGGCGATGACCATCGCGCGCAGCGCGTCGCCCGGCACGTCGACGCCCTCCCAGAACGTGGCGGTGCCTAACAGGACGGCGCGCCCGCTCTCGCGGAAGCGGCGGAGGAGCGCGTCGCGCCCGTCCTCGCCGTGCACGAGCAGCGGCCAGCGGCGGTCCGCGCCGCGTGCGCGCAGTTCGTCGGCCGCGGCGCGCACGTCCTTGTGGCTCGTGAAGAGCACGAACGCCCCGCCGTCGCTCGCCGCGCAGAGGTCGAGCGTGTGGCGGACGACGGCGAGCAAGTGCCGGCCGGGGTCGGTGTTCGGCGCGGGCGTGTCGGTCGGGACGACGAGCAGCGCCTGGCGCGGGTAGTCGAACGGCGACGGGAGCGCGGCCGTGCGCGGCGCGAAGTCGGGACGCGTGAGGCCGAGCCGGCCGGCGAGGAAGGCGAACGCGTCGGCACCGGTCGAGCCGTCGCGTACGTCGGCGGCGTGCGGCGGCACGCCGCGCTCGGACGCGCCCCCGCCGCGCGGGCGCGTGGCGAGCGTCGCGCTCGTCAGCACCGCGGTGTCAACGCGCTTGAACAGGTCCTCGCGCAGGATCGGCGCGAGGTCGAGCGGCACGCTCGAGACGACGACGTTGCGCTCCTTGCCGCGGAGCTCGACCCAGCGCACCGTCGCGTCGCGGTCGGCCGCCTTCGGCTTGAGCGCGCGCCCGAGCCCGTCCCCCGCGGCCTGCAGCCGCTTCGCGATCGCGCGCACTTCGCCTAACAGCGGCGCGAGCGCCTCGAGCCGGCGCTCGTCCGTCTCCAGCCGCTCGCGCACGAGGCGCAGTCCCTCGTGCAGCAGCTCGACCTCGGCCAGCAGCTCGTCGAGCGCGAGCGAGAGCCCGCCCGCCCACACCGGGTCGCGCGCGAAGGCGTCGGTGAGCCGGACGACGGGGTTTCCCTGCTGCTCGCACCACGTCTGGAGCAGGTCGAAGACGAGGTCCGCCCGGTCGCGCGCGGCGTGCGCCGACGGGATCAGCCGCGACTGGACGAGCTCCAGACTCGCCACGCTCAGCAGGTCGGTCGACGCGGCGAGTTTGGCGACGAGCGCGGAGAGCAACCCCTTCCCCTTGCGGTCGAGCCGTCCGAACGCGCGCTGCAGCGCGCGCCGCGTCACCGAGGTGCCGAGGTGCGCGGCGGCCGCGTCCTCGAGGTGGTGGCCCTCGTCGACGACGAGCCGCTTGTAGGCGGGGAGCACGGCCGCGTCATCCCAGTTCCCGGTCGTGCGCCTAACCGCGACGTCGCTCAACAGCAGGTGGTGGTTGACGACGATCACGTCCGCCTGCGCCGCCTCGCGCCGCGCCTTGAACAGGAAGCAGCGCTCGAAGTGCGGGCAGCGCGCGCGCGTGCACAGGTCGGGCTCGGCCGAGACCTCGTCCCACACCTCGGGCCTGGGCGGCGTCGGCAAGTCGGCGAGCGAGCCGTCGCCCGTGCGCTCGGCCCACGCGGCGAGCGTGCCCAACTCGGCGCGCATCCCCGCCTCGAACAGCGCAGCGCCGCCGGCCGTCGCCTGCTCCAGACGCGCGAGGCAGAGGTAGTTGCGCCACCCTTTGAGCAGCGCGTAGCGCACCGGCTGATCGGTGAGCGCGTCCGCCAGGAACGGCAGGTCCTTGCCGACGAGCTGCTCTTGGAGCGCGATCGTTGCGGTCGACACGACCGTTCGCTCCCCGGCGGCCGCCGCCCAACGGAGCGCGGGGACGAGGTACCCCATCGACTTGCCGACGCCCGTGCCGGCTTCGAGCAGGCCGACGCCGCCGTCGTTGTAAAGCGCGGTCACGGCGTCGGCGAGGGCGCGCTGCCCGGGACGATCCTCGTACTGCCGCATGTGCGCGGCGATGAGGCCGTCGGGGCCGAGGTCGTGAGCGACGGCGTCGGGGTCGAGCGCTGCCTGGGCGTTCCGCGGCGCCTCGACGACGACGTAGAGCTCCGACGCGTCGTTGTCGACGATCCCGAAGCCGATGCCGTTGCCGTAGATCCGCGCGGCGACGTCCATGTCCGGCCCGGACGGTTCGAGGATGCCGCTCGGGTGGTTGTGGACGAGCATCTCGCCGCGCTCGCCGAACCCGGGGAGGGCGAGCACGCTCCGCACGTCGCCGCGGGCGACCACGCGCGCGGCGCGTATGATCCCGCCGTCGTCGACCGTGCACGCGAAGCACACCTCGCGGCCGCCGGCGAGCCGGATCGCGGCGCGCATGGCGGCCGCGGCCGGCCGGCCCAGGCGGCCGTCGGTAGAAATCGGGAGCGGAAGAGTGGAGAGGACCACGGGGCGGGTTGGGGTTCCCCAACATACACCGAAAGGGGGCGCGGTACTCGGCGTTAATCGGCCTGCTCACGGCCGTCTCATCGGCGAATAACGGACGTTTCACGCCGGCCGCGTACAGTTGCGCCACGATCAGACCCGCCGCGCATCCGCACGGGATGAACTTCGTGACCGCGACCCCGCGCCTTCGGATGTCCCGATGCTGCTCCCTCGTTCACGGCCCGCCGCTCCCGTCCTCCACGAATCGTCGGCGCGCCGAACGGAGCGTGCGGTGTTCGTCCCGCTGGCAGTGTTCGAAACCTTCGGACGACACCCCGGCCGGCCAGAACTGCAACGTGTACGACGAGGCGCGGGCGAGCGGGACCTGCTTCCACGGCAAGTTTGGCGGGTGGATCTGCAACATGACGGACTTGGCGAGCCGCAATCCCACGCCGAAGCAGCCGCCTCCGCGGAGCTAGGGCGTGACGCCGATGAATCTCGCCGCTCGCGCGTCCGTCGCGCACCGCGTGGGCTCGGTGGCCGCGGCCCTTGCGACAAGCCGACGACGACCGTGCGGTGGCTGAGCGGCCCATTCGCCAGCCAGGGCTGGAGCGGGACGCAGAAATTCGCGGTGCAGCGCGGCGGCAAGACGCACATCATCCGGCACATGCCGCGCACGATGGGCACGAACAGCACCGACTCGCACGAGTAGTAACGGCGGGCCGAACGCCGCGGCGGACGCTTACGTCTTCCGCGGCTTCTTCTTCGCCGCCGGGAACAGCACGTTGTTGAGGATCAGCCGGTACCCCGGCGAGTCCGGGTGCAGCGCGAGGTCGGTCGGCGCCGACCCGATCGCGTGCTGCGGGTCCTCGGGGTCGTGCCCGCCGAGGAACGTCCAGGCGCCCTTGCCGTAGTCGCCGTGGATGTACTTCACCCACGGCGCCCCGTCCTCGGTGGCGAGCACGGTCACCCCCGGCTTCACCGTCGCCTTCGTGAACGACGTCGTCACGCCGTAGAAGTCCGGGATGCTCGACCGGTGGTCCTGCACGAGCATCGAGGCGACCGGGTCGAACTTGGCCGAGAAGGCGAACAGCCGGAACGTGCCTAACGGCTGCCGGCGTCCGGGCACGTTCACCTGGTGTCCGTCGATGTCGGAGAGCGCGGTGACGAACGGCGGGGCGAGGTGCGCGTTCTGGAAGGCGAACGAGCGGGCCCAGACCATCTTCCGGTCGGCGTCGGGGTCGGGCGACGGGCCGCCGGCGGCCGCGCCCGCGAAGTTCACGTCCTCCCCCGCGATCGCGAGGTCGAGCGACTCGGTCGCGCCGCACATCGCGAACAGAAATCCCCCGTTCTCGACGTAGGTCCGGATGCGTTCCGCCACCGCCTTCTTGAGCGCGGGGATCGACGCGTAGCCGTGCCGCGCCGCGGCGTCGAGCAGCACGCGGTGCTGCTCGCGGAACCACGGCGCGCCCGAGTAGGCGAGGGCGAGCTTGTTCTGCTGGCCCGTGAAATCTTCGTGGAAGAGGTGGACCCACTCGTACTTGCCTAACGTGCCGGCGAGTACGTCGTCGTCCCACACCTTGTCGAACGGGATGCCGGCGTAGGTGAGGGCGAGCGTGACGGCGTCGTCCCACGGCTGCGCGCCCGGCGGCGTGTAGATCGCGACGCGCGGCGCGCGCTCGAGCGGCACGGCGTCCATGTTGCCGCCCGCCACCTCGCGCCGCACGTCCGCGGCCTGCGCGGCGTCCTCGGGCTCGACGCTCACGCCGGCGAGCGCGGCGCGGCGGCGCAGCTCCGGGAGGTCGGGCAGAAAGAAGGCGCCGCCGCGGTAGTTCAGCAGCCACTCGGCCTTCTGCCCGTCCTTGAGCGCGCCGTAGACGAGTCCGTACGCGCGCAGGTGGTTGCGCTGCGCGTCGTCCATGGGGACGAGGAGGTTCTGCGCGCTCGCCCGGGCGGCGGCGAGCAGGACGAGGGCGGCGCCGAGCGCGGCGCCGGTGCGGCGGAGTGTCATACGTCGGGTGCTGCGTGAGACCGTGCGTTAGGCGCTGCCGAGTCGGTCGAGCTCGCGGCGCGCGATCGGGACGAGCGCGCTCTCCGGGTACGTCGTGACGAGGTGTTCGAGGCGGGCGCGCGCGCCCGCCCGGTCGCCCGCGGCGAGCAGCGAGCGCGCCCAGGCGAGTTCCGCCGCCGCGGCTTCGGGCGCGTCGCCCGCGTCGGCGAGCAGGCGTTGCCAGAGTGCCGCGGCGCGCGCGCGGTCGCCCGCGCCCGCGGCGACGTCGGCCGCTGCCGCGAGGAGCGGCGCGCCGGCCTCGGGCAGCGCGCGCGCGGCACGTTCGAGCGCGGCCGACGCGCCCGGCGCGTCGCCGCGGGCGGCCGCGAGCAGTGCGGCGCCCAACTCCGGCGCCGAGTCGGCGCGCGTGCGGGCGAGGG
>JAABUZ0100001347.1_pt1 | contig 47498 bp, 42 predicted proteins | sample 5562091 | NCBI WGS metagenome assembly JAABUZ01 (sample SAMN12813069, study PRJNA571459) | rock metagenome | isolation source: Antarctica rocks | place: Antarctica: Victoria Land, Linnaeus Terrace sud | collected 2015-12-21 | reverse complement strand
GACGCGGTGAACAACTCGAACCCGACCAACGAGGCGCTGCTGTACCAGTACCTGCAGATGCTGCCGCGGCTGGCGGAGAACCCGGCGAACAAGGTGCTGGTGGTGCCGACGGACATCGCGGGCATCGCGGGGCTCGCCGCCACCCTCACCAACCTCACCGACGGCGTCGCCAGCAACGGCAATGGCAACGGCGCCCGGCCCAACGCGGCAGGGACGACCTACCGGCCAACCACCCCGGCGTTACCCCAGTCGACGCAGTCGACGCCGAACAATCAATAGAAGGCGGCATCGATGGTCGAGACAGCACGGAGGCGGCCCACACTTGTCGTACCGGATTGGCTGCCGGCGGACACGGAGGAGGGCGTCTTGGGCGCTCAATGGCATCAGAAGGCGATTGACGCTCTGGCGACGATGCTCGGGGAGGCCAGCCGGCGTTATCGTGCTGGCTGGACCGTCGTTCGCGGCATCGCTCTGCTCGACACCGGCGCTCATTACCGGGATAGCAGCCCGTACGACCCCAAGCCGGACGTGATGGTGGCGCCGCGGCCGCTTCCGACGGGCGATAGCGCCGGGATATCGTTCGCGGACGCTGGTGTTCCTCTGTTCGTCGCCGAGGTCGCGAGTAGGTCGACCATGGGCAACGACCTGGGATTCAAGAAGGATATGTACGAGTCCGTTGGAGTGTCCGAGTACATCCTATTCGACGCGACCGGCAGCCTCATTGCACCGGCGCTCCATGCCTGGCGGCTCGATGGTGACGCCTACGTTCCCTGGACCGCTGACGAGGACGGGTGGTAGCACAGCCGCGCTCTCGACATTGACCTCCGGCCAACGCAGCCGTTCATGAGCATTCGCGATCGCGATGGTAACGCCATTAATCTACCTTCTCGCGTCTATGAGCGGCAAGCCCGGCTCCAGGAGGAATTGGATGCGACGCGCCGGAGGCTTGCCGAGACGGAAGGCCAACTGTCTAGCCCACGCGGGCCAGACGATGCCGGCGACAAGGGAATCGCATCTACCCGATAGGCTATGTAGCTGCCGCTGGCCTTTTTGTCGGTAGGCTGCTCGTCGTGCCCAGTTCCAGCGACAGCACTTTGAGGTGGCCTTCTTCGCCGGGCAGGCGCGGGAAGTCGGTCTCGGGCGCGCCGTCGTAGGAGCGGACGCGGGCGGTGCGTCCGGCCGCGGCCACGCCGTGCAGGCAGGCCGCCTGGAAGGCGCGGCGGGACTGACGGGCCTCGTTGCTACAGCACAAGAGCAGGCCGCCGGGGGCGACGACGCGGGCGCAGGCCTCGGCCAGCGCGGCGTAGTCGCGCGAGGCGGCGAAGCGGTGTCCCTTGACCGTGGAGTAGCTGGGCGGGTCGGCGATCACAAGGCCGAAGCGCGCCTCGCGCCGCGCCAGACGGCCCAGCCAGTCGAAGACATCGCCGTAGACGAAATCGTAGGGATCGGCGACGAGGCCGTTGAGCGTGTAGTTGTCCTGCCCCCACTGCAAGGCGGGGTGCGCGGCGTCGATGTTGAGTACGCGCGCCGCGCCGCTGGACGCCGCCGCGACGCCGAACGCGCAGGTGTAGGCGAAGAGGTTGAGCACGGCGCGGCCGGCGGACAGGGCGCGCACGCGCGCGCGCGCCTCGCGCATGTCGGGGAAGATCCCCGTGCTGAGCCCGGCGCCGGGCCGGATCAGGTAGTGCAGCCCGTTCTCGCGCACGGCCAACTCGTCGCTGCGCGCGCCCCACGCCGGCTGCGAGGGCGCTAGCGTTGCCGTCTGCTCGTCCGACAGGCGCGCTGCGGTGCGCGGACGCCGCTTCACGTAGACGCCGCGGACGTCCGGCAGCGCGGCCAACGCCCGCACCAACTCCTGCCCGGACACCATACCCCTTACGCTCACCTCGTCTCCCGCGCCTCGTGCCCCGTGCCCCGCGCCCGTGCCCCGCGTCACGCCATTGGCGTCGTACAGATTGACGACCACGACCGCCCCGTAGCGGTCGGCGGTCGCGCCGGGAACGCCGTCGGCCGCGCCGTTGAGCAGGCGGTAAACCGTGGTCGCCTCGTCGCGCGCCAGCAGCTTGCGCCGGTCCACGGCCCGCGCAATCACGGTCTCCAGGTTGCTCCCTCTGTCGCGATTCCGCTGCACCGTCACCTCTCTTCCGCGCTTAGCTTTTGTACAGGGGAACCGATGGATAGGGCCATGTCGTTGTCGATCGCGTGGGCGATTCCCGGGAGTAGGGGCCAGCCATCCTGCCCCGAGAACGACATGGCCCTGGCCGATGGATTGTTCCTACGGGACGCGCAGCCCTGCCACGCGTAGCGTTGTCTCCACCCAGGCAGCATCGGCCGGCGGCAACTCGGGCGGCGGTGGCGGGGAAGCATAATCTATCAAACGCTCGTAGCCCACCAGATCGAAACAGTCGGCAACCGCCGCCTGGAGATCAAGGGGCGCCTCGGGGTCGGGCGGCACGAGCGGCGCCGGTACCGTGGGTAGCGCACTTTGTAGGGCCACCGCCCACACTTGGGTGAAGGGACGGCGTTGCGCGCGGCTTAAATAGACGTAGTAGGTCGCCGGAGGCGCCGGGCCGGCCAGCGGGATGCAGCCGCCTTGCCGTAGCAGGTCTATCTCCAGGAGATGGACATCCGCGCGCAGCAATTCTCCGCGCCGATCGAGGTACTCGCGCGCGCCCTCGCCGTACTTGTTGGCCGGCGAGAGAATCTCGACGATGGCGATGAGCCGGCGTTGCGCGACATCGCGTATCTCGATGCTCAACTGCGGCGCCTCCACGTCGTTGGGTACCTCGGCCGACGGGGCCGTGACCCCCGGCGCAGCTGCGACGGCGACCGCAGCCATCGATTCCCGACGAGTCTGCACGATATGGACATCGGGATAGGTTGTGCGCGGAGGTGGGACATCGAACACGCCCAGGGCCGGCCGGTCGAGCACGTAGCGTTTGGCCAGCAGGGCCACGTACGTGGGCGCGAGGAAGGGCATCAGCCGTGCGCGGATGGCGCTGGCCAGGGTTTCATGGAACTCCTGCCACAAGTCGCCCTCGAGATAGGGGTCCATGCCGGGGAAAGGCGATCCCATGCTACTGCCTCCTGTCTATAGGGTACCGCGCCACAAAGTAATCTTACGAATGGAAGAATGGCCAATAACGATCCACAGCCGATAGGCCATCCATTTCCCGAATGCAAGGCAACTGCGGGACGATTTGGCCGCATAATCTTCCTTGCGGTAGCATATAGCCGAATGATATACTGACGATGTTGAGAGGAGCGGCTTGAGCGCGCTCGCCTCTTTTCTCCCTTATCGTCACTCCACGTTCCTGTCACACCTCACGGCGCCTTGCCTGGCATTGCGCTTGAAAGGAGGGCTCCTATGGCCCGCGCCCGCACACTCGTGTACGACTATACTATCCTGGCCATCGGCACCCTGCTGCTGAGCGTCGCCTACGCCGTGTTCCTGGTGCCCGCGCGCATCGCCGCCGGAGGCGTCAGCGGCCTGGCCGTGGTGCTGCACTACCTCTCCGGGCTGCCCACCGGCCTGCTGGTGTTCGGTATGAACGTGCCGCTGCTGATCGCCGGGTATCTTTTCCTGGGCGGGGCGCGCTTCACCGCGCGCACGCTCGCCTCGGTCGCGATCTTCTCGGCCACGGTCGACCCGCTGGCGGGGCTGATTCACCCTATCACGCGCGACCCCTTCCTGGCCATGCTCTACGGCGGGGTCATCTCCGGCGTGGGCATCGGCCTGGTCTTCGGCCGCAACGCCTCCACCGGGGGCACGACCATCGTGGCACGCCTGCTGCAGCGCTGGACCAGCCTCAGCGCGGGCATTGCCCAACTCGCCGTCGACGCCGTGGTGGTGGCGGCGGCCGCGCTGGTCTTCGGCCCGCAGTACGCGCTGTACGGACTGGTCAGCCTGTTCGTCAGCGGCAAGGCCATCGACTGGGCGCTGGAGGGCCTCTCCGGCGAGCGCGTGGCCCTGATCATCAGCCCGGCCGCGCAGCGCATCAGCAACCGCATCGGCGATGAGCTGGGCCGCGGCTCGACGCTGCTGCAGGGACGTGGCGGCTACAGCGGCGAGGAGCGCCCCGTCGTGATGTGCGTACTCGACCGCTCCCAGGAGCCAGCCCTGCGCGCCCTGGTGCAGGCCGAAGACCCCACGGCCTTTGTGACCGTCGCCGCGGCCACGACCGTGCTGGGCGAGGGCTTCTCGCCCCTCCAGGCGCCCTCCCCCCAGCGTCGCCGTCCCGCCCGCCTGCGCCTCCTGCCGCGCAACGTGGCGTAAGGAAAGGCCCTTATTACGTTTCCTCTTCCAGCACCACGGCATCGGTCGCCTGCCAGCTCACTGTGAGGGCGCCGGCGGCGCAGAGCCCGTCGGTCAGGTCGACGATCTCCTGCATGCTGATGCCGCTTGCGCTCATAGCCTATCCGGTATCACATCTGGATGCTACTCTACTACTGCACGATACGCGACTATGTTATCCCCCTATCGGATTGACAAGACGGCTGTGAGGAGAGTCCGATGCCCCGCCCCGCGCCCCTCCGCCCGCGCTCTGGGCGTCCGCGTCGCTTGCTGTATCTCTGCCCCGTCGTCCTGCTCCTGCTGTGGGTTGGGCTGCCGATGGCTCGCGCGGCGCAATTGCTGCTGACGCGCCCGGCCTATGCGGCGCCGACGCCGCCGGCCGACCTGCCCGTGCAGGCGGTGCGCTTCGACGCCAGGAACGGCGCACCGCTGTCGGGGTGGCTGGCGCGCCGCGACGCGCACGCGCCCACCATCGTGCTCGTCGCCGGGTTCAAGGGCGGCCGCACGGAGATGCTGTCCTATGCGCGCTTCCTCTACGCCGCCGGCTACAACGTGCTGCTCTATGACGCGCGCGGGACGGGCCAAAGCGGCGGCAGTTTCAGCCTCGGCCTGCGCGAGGTCGACGACGCGCGCGGCGCGATCTCCTATCTGCAATCGCGCCGCGACCTCCCAATGCACCGCTACGGGTTGCTCGGCGTCTCGCTCGGCGCGGGAGTGGCCATCGCCGCGGCGGCGCGCACGCCGTCCATCCTGGCCACGGTCGCCGACAGCTCGTACGTCAACCAATTGCCCGTGGTGGAGCGGCTCGACACGTTGCGGCTGGGCCCGCTCCGCCTACCGCTGGCGCCGATAGCGCCATGGATGGTCGACCGCCTGCTGGGCGCGCCGCTGGCCGATTTCAGCCCCATCAAAGACGTTGCCCGCCTCGCGCCGCGCGCCCTGCTGCTGATCCACAGCCGCCACGATGAGGACCCCACCACGCCGCTCTCCGGCGCACTGGAGCTCTACCGTGCGGCGGGCCATCCGGTTTACCTCTGGATTGCGCCGCGCGGCGGTCACGCCGAGGCCTACGACACGCAGCCCAACGAGTACCGGCGGCATGTGCTCGCCTTCTTACGCCGGTACCTGACCATCAGCCAGTAGCCATTAGACCTTCGGTTCCACTAAGACACAAAACGAGCGTGGCGTTTAACGCGCGGCGGTGCGGGGCTAGTACATGTCGGCGTAAAAAGCCTGGCGGTCGTGTACGGCCTGCGACTTCAGTCGCAGGCCGCTGCCGGAACACACATGTGTCTACGCCGAGTTGCACCAGCCCTCACGCGCTACTCGTCACTAATGGGCGGCAGGCGCGGGAACTGGAGCGCCCAGGTGTTCTTTGAGGAAGGCGACCGCCCTGGCCCAGGCGTCACGCGCCGAGGCCTCGTCGCCCATGCCATGCGACGGGTTGACGAAGGCGTGGCCGGCGGGATACGTGAGCGCTTCGTACTGTTTCCCGGCATCTTTGAACAGGCCGCGGATCTTATCAACCTGCGCCATGGGCACGCTCTGGTCCTTCTCGCCGTAGAAGGCCAGCACCGGCGCCTGGATCCGCGCCACGTCTGACGGCGTGGGATCGTAGCCGGCGCCGTAGAAGGGCAACACCGCCGCGAGCTTACCGTCGGCGTTCTCGGCCGTCTTGTAGGTCAGGAAGCCGCCCACGCAGAAGCCGATCAGCCCGACCTTCTTGGGCTCGACGTCCGGCCGCGCGACCAGCGTGTCGACCGCCCCCTGTACCTCGCGAACCGCCTGCTCGACGTTGCTCCGAACCATCATGACCATCTTCTGCGCGTCGTCCGGCTCGGTCGCGATCCGGCCATGGTAGAGGTCCGGGACCGCCGTGACGAAGCCCTCGGCGGCCAGGCGCTGGGCGAGGTCCTTGATGTGCGGCTCGAGTCCCCACCACTCCTGGATGAGTACCACGCCCGGGCGCACCGTCTCGTCGTCGGGCCGCGCCACGAACGCCCGCGCCCCGTCGCCGTTCACCGCCAGGTCGACCATCTCCGTGCGTACAACCGCCATGTCTCCTCCTCTTCCTGTCATGCAAGTTAACTGCCCTCAAAGCACGGACTTGTATCAGCATGAGCCATGCCCTGCTCCCCAGAGGCGCTATCACTTGTCGCTGCCTACATGTCTCTCGCGTGGCGGGCGGCTAACGACTCGTCACGACACGACACGCAGCAGGCGCGAGTCGGGGAAGCGCGAGACGAGCAGCTGATCGAGTCCGAACGTGCGGCCGGAGGCGGCGAGGAGCGCGACGAATCCGGCCAGGATCAGCATGTAGTTGTGGCCGATGGTGTCGGCCCCACCGCCGCCCGCGACGAGCATATACGTGGCCGCCTGCACGATGGCGAAGAAGCCGCCCAGTCGGGTGAACAATCCCAGCAGCAGCGAGACGCCGACGCCGAGCTCGCCCAGGGCGATCAGCCAGGCGAAGAGCGAGGCGTGCGGCACGACGGTTCCGGTCAGAAAAGACGCGACGGTATGGTTGGCGGCGGTATGCGCGAAGCCCATCGGCGCGGGCGCGTTGATGCGCTGCGTCAGGCCTGCCCCGGACAGGAAGTCCGGCGCAAACTTGGCGTCCTTGCCGCCGAAGGCCCCGCTGAACCAGCTATAGCTGGAGAAAATGCGCAGCAGCGCCAGCACGGCCGTGGCGCTGAGGGCGCCGCGCGCCAGGGGCGCCGTTCTCCCCAACTCGTAGCGTGTCGACGCCGTAGCAGACCTTTGAGATTGTACGCGAGTTGCCACTATCTTACCCCCTCCTTCATCGGACTGCGCGATACGATACAGCCATCCGTCGTGACTCGCCTGTCGATGGGGGTAAACGGGCGGCGCGGGCGGCGCCTTGTCGGTTTGCCATCGTCGCGGTTCCACACCACGAGACAGGCAATGGTGTCTACCGGCTGAACGCGCAGGGGGGTATAGGGCGCACGCGCGGTACACTTATGGTGTAGCAGAAACGGGGGTGGAGGCCCAGATCATGCCGATATCGACGCTTAAAGAGCAGATCGCGCGCACCGACAACACCTTCAGCCGCGTCGACGGCTCGTGGGTGGGCAAGTGCCTGATCTGTAATGGGCGCCTCTCGTTCGACGCCCGCAGCGGCTTCGGGGCCAACGTGGAGCATATCCTGCCGCGCACCGAGGGCGGGAGCAGCGACTTGCTCAACGTGGGCCTGACCCACCCGCGCTGCAACGCGGAGAAGGGCCGCAATTGGGACAACCGCAAGAAGCGCCCGCGCCACGACCACGGCCGCTACGAGGCGTTGGTCAACGGCTTCCTGGAGCGCCGTAAGGCGCGCTGGCGCGAGCCCCTATATGATGCAGGCGTCCCGGCGTTGCCGCGTGACGCATGGGAGGCCCTCACCCCCCGCCCCTCTCCCGTGCGCGGGCGAGGGCGAGGAGAGTAGAAGGCGATAGTTCGTGCAGGCGGAAGGTCCGGGATGATCCGGTAGCGCCCGCACTCCGGACTCTTGTTGGCCAACGATAGATAATCCACGAGTTGTGACGCGGAAGGGAAACGAGCATGTCCTTTTATCCCGCCGGCGCGGTCGTGCCGGTCGAGTTGCGCACGGACGATGTTTTGCTGCGTATGCTGCGGGCGAGCGACGTCGATCTGGACTACGACGCGGTCATAGCGAGCCGGGCTATCCTATGGCTACGGAGCGACGGCCGGTGGCCGCGCGAGGGGTTCACCCGCGAGGAGAATCTGGCCGATCTGGAAGAACACGAGGCCGAGCACAGGGAGCGGGCCGCCTTCACCTACACGGTGATGGACCCGACGGAGACGGAGTGCCTGGGCTGCGTCTACATCATCCCCTTCGCCCGCCTCCTGGAGCGCGCTGGGGCTGACGATGGGATCAAGGCGACCGTGCGGGAGGACGAGGCGGCGGTCAGCTTCTGGGTGCGCCAGAGTCGTCTGGCCGACAACCTGGACCGCAGGCTGCTGTCGGCCCTGTTGCCGTGGTTCAGGCAGGACTGGGCCTTCTCGCGCGTCGTTTACACGGCCAACCGCCGCGAGACCCGCCAGCAAGACCTCTACAGTTCAGCCGGCCTGCGCCTACTGTACTCCTTCACCCACACGCTGGTCTTCGCGCCATAGGGCGAGCACGCGCCCTACTCGTCGTACAACACAGGGACAGACTTGCCCGCCACCAGGTCAATGAGTTCCTGCCTTGTCTGCACCTCTATCTCGGAGTAGGTGACCTCCGTGCCATGTCCGGGGCGGAAGGCCGCGTCATACCGGTCCGGCACGCCTGGAGCCGAGACAGCGGCATCTTCGCACTCGATGAGCTTGCGCAGGCCGGCGAAGACCCACTCCGCGGGCCGTTCGTCCCAGGTAAAGCCTGCCCCACCATCGGCTCCATAAGTAGTCCGGCCGATCTCCTCAGCAGCGACGACGGCATCGGCGACCGAAGACGCCTCGATCAACACGACGTTCTCGTAGCAGGGATATCGATCCTGTACCCCATCAAGGAAGCGGACGTACTGGATGAGATGAGCAGCGTACCATGTCATGCGTCGCCCCGCTCGCGTCCGGCCATGATCGTCTGCAAGCCGGTGAGGCGGTGGAGGTCGTCAAAGGTGGCGGAGACGACGCCCGACCCGCGCGCCGTGCCGACGACGTGGTCGCCTCGCTCCTCGACAGACATGTCGTAGGCGCGCAGGTAGCCGATAAAGGCGCGGCGGTGGTCGCGCAGCGGCGCCTCGGTCTGCATGATGACCCGGGGGAAGATCAGGGCCACGCGCTCGTGGGGACGCTCCACCGGCGTCTCGAAATATGGCGTCTTGATCAGCACGTAGGCGCCGCCGCCCTCGTACGAGCAGCGGTAGTAGGACGAGGCGCCCAGCATCCCGCCCGCGACCATGGCGATGGTGAGGCCGTTGACCCTATCGTCGACCGGCGTCAGCGGCTCGGTGAACACGGCCAGTCCGGCAGCCATGCCCCACCGATAGAGGGACAGCGCGGCCTGTTGCAGCTCGCCGGGGATGTTACTCTCCTCGTTGGCCCACGCCCACAGCCATGTGCCGTCGTCACCCTCCTGGGCCTCCGAGCCCAGCAACTGGATCGGCACGTCCAGCGTGCGCGTCTCCGGCTCACCGGGACCGAGCGCCATAGGCAGGCCGTCGGTGCGCGTGAAGGCGAGAAGTCCGCTGCGTAGGTTGAGCTGCCAGGTGTGCGCCTGGCCACCGATGATGTCGCTCATGCGCTGTTGCTTGTCGATGGCAAAGGCGACATGGTCGTGGAACAACGCGCCGAACGCGTCGAGGTCCATCACTCCTCAAAGCTCCAGGGCTTGCACGAACTCATCAAGGGTCTGTGCCGAGATCGATCTGCTCAGGAGCATCTTCAATCTCTGTACGTCGTCTACACGGGTGAGCCGTTTTTCGACGGAGGCAGGTAAAGGGCCGAATCGCTTCATCAGCACACTCAGCACAGCTTCTCGTTGCCCTTGCTGAAACCCCTTATCGAATAGCCGTTGCCACAGTGGTGTGATCATCAGCCCCTCCATGACGGTATCCAGTGCCGCTCTCGACTTGCGCCCTCAATTGCCAATCGGAACAGAACGTTCAGCAAGTCCGCGACCAATTCATCCAGGCGGTGCAACACCGTTATGAGATAGAGGCTCTATGAGTGGCGACAATCTGTCGCAAGGACTCGATACTCAAGGGCTGTTCCGCATCGCGATGGATCATACGGTGGCAGTTGGCGCATACGACAGCCATATCTTCCCTGGGATCTATCTGAATTGCGCCATCATAGCTTGAGACAGGACGCTTGTGATGCACCTCTATATAGTCTTCGCCACGCTCGCCGTAAACATCGGCGAAGGCAAACCCGCACACCTGGCATGTCGTACCATGTATCCGGATCGCCTCTGCGCGGTTTTGCGGATGGCGTTCATACCGGTTGACCAGTACTTGCGTCATCCTACCTTCTAGCGGTAGCCCATCCACTTCTTCATTGCGATAGGCGTCTATGTCTTTTTCGGAGCGCCGCAGTATCGAGTCGCCCGATTCTACCGCCGTTGTGATAGACAATGGCTCATCAAATAACGATGGCTGCAAAGGTTTGTCCGCAGTCAGCGCGTACGACCTGGAGCAGTCAGGGTTGGGAATGGTCTCATCATTCAGAACTTGTCGCATATACTTGATCACTTCGTCGGTATGACTTCCTCGATGCTTTGGAAAGATCTCGCCCGTCACGTACTTTCTTATCATTGCAACGCGAGCAGCTGCGGTAATTTCTCTAATCGCACCCAAGTGGCTCCATTCATTGGCGGGAACGAAAAAGATGTCGCGATCAGGTGATATTTCTCCGGTGTCGGTTGTCCATTGCTTGATGATAATGCCAGGATACAATTGTTGTATCTCTTTCCGGCATTTATCCAACGCCTGTCGATCTACTACAAAGTGTAGTTCTCCAGGCACCTGAACTTTGCCGTAATATTTCTCCTTTTTGTTTCTATAACGATGTACCACTATGGCCTCTTTAGCTTGACCATCTCGATAACCTACACTGAACCGCAAGAGGACACCACCTGACCTCGTCAGCATCCATCGCCACGCGTGATCCTCGCTATGCGCCGCGTAGATCGCGTCCGCAAACAGGCCCAATACGGCCGTTAGGACATCTTTATTGTGCGCATAGACACCCTCCAAAATTGAAGCAATGTCTTTATCTCCCTGTCGGGCCATATGCGTTTATCCCTCCTCCAAAGCCTGCACGAACTCTTGTAGGTCGGCTACCGACATGGCACGATCCCAGAGCGCGTCGAGCCGTTGCAAGTCATCGATTTTGTCGAGTTGTTCGCTAATCGTCGGCGGGACAGGTCCAAACCTCTTGATCAACGATCTCAGTACGAAATCTCGGCTCTGCAACTCTCGTCCCTGCACAACCCCTCGCTCGATCAGGCGTTGCCCCAGTGGTGTGATCATCAATCCCTCCATAAAGGCAATGCGTTCGACTATTATTTCTCGATAATGAACTGCAAAGATCGCATAAATTCATCCAGGCTGTTCGCCGAAAGGGCGTTGTCGAAAAGCCCCTTCAACTGCTGCAAATCCTCCACCCGCGCGAGTCGTTCCTTCACGGCCGCTGGAAGAAGTCCGAACCGTCGGTCTAAGGTATCTAGAACAGCATCGCGGCGTTCGGATTCCCGGCCCTGTGCAACTCCTCTCTCGATCAGCCGTTGTCCAATTGGTGTGATCATCAATCCCTCCATGACAGTGTCCAGTTCGGCCTCGGTCAGGAAACGATGCCCCAGGCCGATCAGCGAGGCCAGCGTTTGCCGTTGCTGGTCCTCCGGCAGTTGCCGCGCCAGGGCCAACGCGTCCTTGACGACGTTGCGGCGCGCCCGACGTTGTTTCATCAAGGGCAGGAAAATCAGGTCCAGCCTGTCCTCCGGCGACAAGCCGTTGCCGCTCTCAACTTGCGCCTTGAGCCGCTGGTAGGTCGCCCTGCCATCCTCCCGGCCCAGCAGCACATTGTACACAGTGTAGCGTACCGCGTGGCCGTCGATCTCCTCCGCCGCCGTGGCAACGCCGGCCCCGTAGATGACGACGGTGACGATGGCGCGCTCGTAGCGCTCGTACAAATACGCGTCGTAGATCAGGAAGCGCGCCAGGGTCGTGCGCCGGTGCTCGGTCTGGAACTCCAGGTGCAATAGCCACGCGTTCACCAGCTCGAAGACCGAATCGAGCTGCTCCAGATGCACGTCGGCGACGGGCAGGTCGGTCGGGAAGTGCCGCGCGATGGCCGGCAGGTCGAGGCCGAAGCGCCGGCCGAGCGCCGCGCCGAGCTGCTCCGCCTCCAGCTTGAAGACGACATCCATGCCGTGCTGCGAGAGCCTGTAGTCGGGCATCGTCTCCTATTCCTAGTCTTTATCTTTATTGCCTACCCATTGACATTGCATGCGATGGAAAAACCCGCCAAGTAAGCTGTCCTCAGTGTTCTGGGATAGCAACGGCCCCTACTGGCAGAGGCGCTGTCCTTGACGGGGAAAAGGCCGCAATCCTCCTCCGTACAGAGTGTTGCACCGCGCCTTTTATCATTGAAAGCGTACCACGTCTTGGATAGTTCTATTATCGCTACCCGCGTCCCGAGAATCATGTCCACCCTGGCTGGAAAGAGGCGATTGCTCACGATGAGCGCGGTTGAGCCGTTACAATGCGCTCGGCCAACGTATCCCATGGTCGTGGCTCCACGATCGGCAGGCCATGGCGACGCGACTCTTTGGCCAGCCACTGCCCATACAACCAGTACGCCCGTGCCCGGATGTGTACCTCCTCCTCGCTCCACCCGGCCATCCCGCGTCCCCGCGCGATGATGGCGTCCAGGATCATGCTCTCGTCCGGCTCGACGACAAAGACCGCACGCACGCGGCCATCGGAGGCCCGAGCCTGGACCGGCGGTCGGGCGAGCAGTGATGGGAGGATACCGTCCCCTTCGATGACGATGGGCGCCGCTTGGTCAACGTGACTCTCGACGATGACCTCCACGGCGGGGGCCATCACCTCACCCACGCCGATCAGCCCGTCGCGCAGACGTTCCGGTGGCAGGCGTCCGACGTTCGGCGTCTCCAGGAAAAAATACAGCGCCTCGGTCGCGCGCGGCAGCGTGACATGGCTGCGCTCGAACGCGAGACGTAGGTCGTCCACCCCGAGCCAGGAGACCCCGAAGCGTAGGGCGATATCTCGTGCGGCGACGCTCTTGCCGACGCCGGAGGGGCCGCCGATCAAGAGAACGGCCCACGGCGGTTGCTCGGTTGCCATTGACGACCACCTCCTTAAACGCCTTTGTGGCGAGCTTTGACCCCTCTTCCCCTGCGTGGGAGGGTAGACGTTTCTCCTATTTACGTATGAGGAGGCGCCGCATGCCGCGGCGCCTCCTCTATCACGAACCTATGACCGGCTAGCGAGGGTTTATTAGCCGGTGATGGTGAACAGCTCCAGGGCGGTGTGGCCGAACACCTCGGGCTGGAAGGTCTGGTAGGCGAAGGCGGGCAGGACGTGATAGCGGCCGGCCGTGGTCAGGTGCACCGTGTAGCGGTAGACGTAGGTCCCCGCCGGGACGCGGCTGGCGAAGATCGTGGTGCGATCGTCGCGCAGTTCGGTGTGGTCGACGTACGGCGAGAGGTCTTGCGGCTGCCCTGGCGCGGGCCGCGTCGCGGTGAAGAGCGGCGTGGGTCCACTTGGGCCGTTGCCACTCCCGTTCCCGCCGCTGTTGCCGGGCTGGGCAAAGACGCTGCTGGTGAGCAACGTGGCGTCCACGGCCTCGGCCCCCGCCGGCAGCGGGTCCTGCACGATGACGCGCGAGAGATCCTGCGGCGCGACCAGGCGCAACTCCACGGTCACGGTCGCGTCGCGCGGAGCGCTGCCGGCGAGAGGCTGGTTGCCGGCGTGGGTCAGGTAGCGGCGCGTCAGGCTGACGCCGCTGTCCACGGCGCCCACGCTGCCCGGCGTGGGGTAGTAGCGCAGACGTAGCGTGTAGTGCAGCGGCGTCCGGCCCAGGCCCGCTCCGCTGCGCTCGATGCGCACCGTGCTGCCTCCCGTGAGGCGCAGCGCGTCGAGCGGCAAGACGACGACGCGCTGCAGGCCCGCCGTGGCCGGGGTGACCGACCCGTTGGCCACGACGGCCCCATTCAGCAGCACGCGGTAGCCGTAGGACGGGTGCGTGTCGCCGGCGTGCCGGGCGTAGGAGACCAGGGCGCGCAGGGCCAGCGCCGTGGCGTGGGTGCTCTCCCAGGCGGCGTCGTTCCCGGCCACGCCGCGCTGGGACATCAGCCAGCGCACCGCGCGGGGGATCAACGGGTTGCGCGGGTCGAAGGCGAGCAATGCGCGCATGGCCATGGCCGTGTCGCCCACGCTCGACTCCATCGTCTCGGCGTCGGGGCTGCTGCCGGCGTCCCAGTGGGCGTCGACCTGGGCCAGCCGGGCCGACGCGGACAGCTCGCGCACCAGCGTGCCGATGCGCGCGTCGCCGGCGCCAAAGGCCGGGGAGAGCCCCAGGGCCAGTTCGGCGCGGGCGGCGGCGCCCAGACCGGCGCGGCGGTCGAAGAGAGTGGCGGCGGCCGCGCCGTCCGGAGAGCCGGCGCGGCCCAGCGCGTAGACCATAAAGGCGCGCGTCGCGTCGTCCGGCGCGTAGGGGTCGCCCGAAGAGGCGCGTAGCCGGCCGCGCAGGTAGCCCTCGGCGTTGGCCAGAATGGTGTGGTCGACCTTGTAGCCGCTCTCGCCCAGCACGGTCAGCCCCTCAAAGGCGTAGGCGCTGAGGTAGGGATCGCTCAGGTCGCCCGACCACCAGCCCCAGCCGCCGTCGCTGTTCTGCGTCGCGTAGAGTTGCGAGGTGACGCTGCTCTCCTGGCCGGGCAGGGCGGCCAGCGCGACGGGAGAGAGCCCAAACGTGCGCGCCGGCAGGGTGTTGAGCGCCAGCAGGCTGGTCAGGCGGCTGACCATGTTCTCGGTCGAATCGTAGGGGTAGGCCAGCAGGTAGTCGCGCGCGCCGCCCAGACCGGAGATCAGCGACGGCTCCAGGGACAGGCGCAGGTCGCCCTCGCCGGGCTCGGCCGAACCGGGCAGGCGCACCCGCTCGGTCACCGTCGCGCCCGTGGCGTCGCCCGCCGTGGCCGCCGCCTCCGCGCCAAGCAGGCTGTTCTGCTCCACGGGCAGGTTGACCTGCAGCGCATCGGAGAGCGACGGGTCGGCGGCGGCGGCGCTCAGCGTGACGCTGAGCAGGCCCTCCTTCTCCGGTATGTACGTCCAATAGACGGGGAGGTCGGCGTGGGCGGGCACGGTGACCGCCTGGCCGGGCAACTGCACCGTCCCGCCAGCGCCCAGGGCGCTGCCGCGGGCAGCGCCACCGACCAGGGTGCTGACGACGCCGCTGACCGTGACGCGGACGGGCGCGCCGGTGGTGTTGCTGACCACCGCGCCCAGGCGGCCGGCGTCGCGCACGGCCAGGAAGCGCGGCAACGCCGGCTGCACCAGCACCGGCTTGGTGCTAATGAGATCGGACGCGCCCCGGCCAAGCAACGTGTTGACGGCGGTGCTGCCGTCGACGGCCAGGCGCCAGGTGGTCAGGCTGTCGGGCAGCACGAAGGACAGCGAGGCGTTGCCGGCCGCGTCGGTCAGGACGTTGGGGTTCCAGTAGGCCGTGTCGGGGAACTTACTGCGCACCGGCGTGGGTCCGGAGCCGCCGCCGCCGCCGCCCTTGGTCCCGCTGCCAGGGTTGAGGTTGAGGCGGTCGATGAACAAGGACATGCTGGCCGCGGTGCTGATGCCCAACGGGCGCTGCGTATAGAAGGCGTCCGTGGTGCTCCCGTTGGCGTTCTGAGCCAGCGCCAGCACGGCGGCGTCGACCAGCGAGACGCCAAGGTCGGCCGCGACCGGCCGGCCGTAGCCGTCGGTCACGTGGACCGCCACGCTGATGCGCGTGCCCGGCCGCACGCGCGAGGCCGGCGTGAGCGTGCGCAACTGCACCTTGAGGGTGCGCTCGCGCGGGTCGACCACCAGCGTGGTGTAGCCCATCTTCCACACGGGCAGGGCGCCGGCCGATCCGGCGGCGGAGCCCCGGAACAGGACCACGCCGACGTAGAGGTTGGGCAGGCTGTCGCGCGTGATGGGCACGTCGATGACGGGGCTGTTGCCGCGCAGGGTCAGCACGCGGTGGCTGAGCACCGTGCCACGCTCGGTCGTGACCAGGGCCTGCATGCCGGGGTAGGGGGCCGAGACCAGGATGTGCGCGGTCTGGCCGATACTATACTGGCGGCGGTCGGCCACCACGCGGATGCGGTCGTTGTTGGCGATGCCCCAGTCGACGTAGCCGCCCGTGTCGCCAGCCGCGCTATAGACGTAGGCGGCGCCGCGGCCAAGGTGGCCGTGCCCGTCGGCGGCGGTGGCCGCCAGGCGGTAGGCCCCGGTGTCGGCCAAGGTAAAGTGGACCGTGCCGCGGCCGGCGCCGTCGGTCGTGACGCTGACCGTGCGCACGGTCGAGTCGCGGGTACGGTCCTGCCACATATAGCCGAGTTGCGGGTCGTAGCGCAGCACGCTAAAGTAGCGGCGGCGCTGCAGCGCCACCTGTACGGCGGTGCGTGGCGCCGCGCTGCCGTCGGGGTGCAGCGTGACCACGTCGATGCCCTGGCTGCTGCCCGGCGTGGCCAGGTAGTTCCGCGGACGCAGGCCCACGTACACGTTGGCCGGGTTGACGATGACCTGCGTGCTCTGCGACACCTCGTCGCCCGTTGGCGCGGTCACGTCGGCCTCGACCGTGACAAGGTGGGGCAGTTGGGAGCCCTGCAGGTCGGCGGGGATGCTCAGCGTGGTCGCCCCGTTCGGTCCGGTCAGGCCGCTGCTGCTGCCCGTCTGCTGGTTGTCGGGCGCGGAAAACTGCGCGTTGAGCAGGTCCGTGTCGATGAAGCTGTAGTCGTCGTAGCCGGTGGGCTGGAAGGACGTGGTGGAACTGGAGATGTTCCAGATGACGCTGGCGCGCGGGAGAGGCGCGCCGAAGTAGTAGTCGGCGTGCGCGGCCGCTGCGATGCGCTGGCCCTGCAGGTAGTTGCCGTTCTCGCCGCGGTCGGCCAGGATGCTGACCTTGAAGGTCGGCTTCTTATAGGCCGCGACCTGGAAGTTGGCCATAACCGCGTCGGCGCCCACCGTGGCCTGCAAGGAGTAGAAGCCGAGCGACCCGCCCGAGGCCACGGCCAGGCTGCCGTCGACGACACCCTGGGCGTTGGCCGCGAGGTAGCGGTCCAGGATCTTATGGCTCAGGCCGTCGGTCCCGACGATATGCACGCGCGTGCCGGCCGGGAGCAGGCGGTAGCGGCCGTCGGCGTCGCCGCGCAGCAGGCCGCGGAAGTACACGGTCTGGCCGGGGCGGTAGATGGGCCGGTCGGTGTTGAGGTAGATGCGCGTGTGGATGAGGGTCGAGTCCTGCGTCAGGTTATAGTCTCCGGGGCTGATGCCGTTGTTCCAGGCGGTCCCACAGGCCGCCGCGTCGTTTGGCCGACCTATAAAGGCGTAGAGCGTGTCGTTGCTAAGGTGGCGCGACGGGGCGACGCGGCCGGTGAAGACGCCGTTGGCGTCGGTCCTGCCGCTGAGCACCGTATTGTCCTTGGCGTCGACCACGCGCACGGGCAGGTAGGCCAGCGGCGTGCCGCCCTTGAGGTCGTTGGCCCACAGCAACACGCTGTCGTCGCCGACCTTGAAGGTGAGCGAACTGCGCGTCACCAACAAGGGCAGATACTGCCCGTTGGAGACGCCAGGCGCGCGGGCGATCACGCCGTAGTAGCCAGGCGCGAGCGCGCCGCCCCCCGCCCCCTGCACCAACTGCGCCACCGGCGCGTTGTGGTTGAGCGCGGCGCGCACGGGCAGGGTATAGGTAGCGAGCGCGGCGCCGGGCGGGGTGTAGTTCTGGGTGTTGAAGCCCGGCGCGGTGGAGCGCAGGAACTCGCGTTCGCTCTGGCGATAGACGCTCAGGCTGACGCTGTTGACGTTGACGGCCGTGCCGTAGAGATGCACGCCGCGGTAGGCGTCGTAGGTGTTCAGCACGCCGATGCCGTAGATGTTGAGCGAGGGCTGGAACGCGGCGGTCCGGAAAGAGACGGTGCGCGCCGCGGTCAGGCGGTCGCCCAGCAGGTCGGGGAAGCCGGGCAGCACGCTGATGCGGTACGCGGTGGAGGGGCGTAAATTGCCGTAGACCGCCAGCGAGTTCTGGTCGTCGCCGACGTCGAGGTGCAAGGCAGCGATGGACGGCGCGATGCGCAGGTAGCGGCCGGCCACGCGCAGGTCCACCGGCGCGGTGAAGTGGAGCTGCAGCGAGGAGAAGGGATCGACGTTCGACGCGCCGTCGGATGGCGTGCTCCTGGCGAGGGCAAAGGCCGGCGCCACGTCGAAGCGGCTCGAAAAGTCCGCCGTGCCCGGCAGCGGGCCGCCGAGCGCGGCCACGCCGGGCGACTCCCCGACGATGAGGTGCTGGCCGCGCGGCAGCGGGGAGGCGGGGATGAATTGCATGGCGCCGTCGCCGCGCCAACTGAAGGAGCCGGGCAGCGGGCCGGCGGACTGGCCCAGCTTGAGCGAGAAGTGCGCCTGCGCCGAGGCGTGGACCACGGGCACGTTGAAGGACACCACGACGGGCGCTTGAGGCAGCACGCCCTGCAGGCCGTTGGTCGGGGTAATGCTCTCCACGGCGGGGCGCAGCGTGGTGAACTGTATGGGACCCGAGCCGGCCAGCGGGGAGCCGTCGATGGCGCGCAGGGCCGGATTGAGCCGCAGGCTGTAGGTGGTGGCCGGGGCCAGCCCGCGCGCGGGCAAGATGGTCCAGGTCGAGGTGCCCAGCCAGCGCTGCTGGCCGGGGATGGGCGGCGAGATGGTGGCCGCAGCGGGGCCGCTGCCCAGCCGCGCCAGGGACACGACGGGCCGGTCGAAGTAGACCGTGACGATGCCGTCGGGCGACACGGCGGCGCTCCCTGGCGCGGGGACGAAACGCACCACGCGCAACAGCGAGGGCGGCGAGGCGGCGCCGGACGAGACCATGGGCAGCGCGACCAGGAGCAGCAAGAGACCGCGTAGTGCCAGCAGAGACGCCTTCCTTTTCACGTGGATAACTCCTTCTTTAGCCGTTAGCCGTTAGCCGTTAGTCGTTAGTCGTTAGTTATTAGCCTACTCTATTAGATGAACGTTTGAGTGCCGCCGATTTAGTCTCTTGCTGTCGTGACGGTGATCCAGACGCGGGGGCTGGCGCAGGGGACCCTCACCCCCGACCCCTCTCCCGTGCGCAGGGCCACCCTCACCCCCGACCCCTCTCCCGTGCGCGGGAGAGGGGAGGAGGACGTACCTACTGGGAGCGCCGGCTTCCAGCCGGCCGACGTTGTCCCGGACGGGTTTGCTGCTCTCGACGTGGCAGCAGGCAGGACCATGCCGGCAGGGATGCCGGCGCTCCCAGTAGGTACGATTCCCGCTCCTCTCCCACCCTCACCCCCGCTCTCTCTCTCACCGAGGGCCGCGGCTTGCCCCCCTCTCTCACTGAGGGCCACGGCTTGCCCCCCTCTCTCACCGAGGGCCGCGGCTTGCCCCCCTCGCCCGCGCACGGGAGAGGGGTCGGGGGTGAGGGTCCTCCCGCACGCCTGCAGGTAGTGCCTCCCCGGCCGCAGCGTCCACAGCACACTGCATGGCTGCCCAGGTGCGCCGCCGCTGCATGTGCCCACCACGCGGCCGTCGACGAGGACCCTTACCCCCCACCCCTCTCCCTGCTGCGGGAGAGGGGATTGAGGGGTGAGGGAGATGGAGAGTTGTTGCACCGACGCGGGCAGGTCGGGGCTGACCCCGAAGCGCGCCCCGTTGGGCGGATCGGTAATGATCGGCGCCTCGTTACCGCCCCCTGCTCCCTGTCCACTGCCCACTCCCGGCTGCGTGCCGGCGATGAACAGGGCGTCGGTGCGGTCGCCGCACGGCGCCGCGGGCGCCGGCGGCAGGCCCGTGCCCTGGCAGACGGTCTCGCGGACCATGCTGGGCGGCAGCGCGAACGGCCGCGGGGCGACGGGACGCAGGGCGGCGGTCATCACGTCGTGCCAGATCGGCGCGGCGCCGGTGATGCCCGAGATGCGCAGCATCGGCGTGTTGTCGGCATTGCCGACCCACACCCCCGTGACGAGATCCGGGGTGTAGCCGACGGTCCAGTTGTCGTGCCAGTCAGTGGTGGTGCCCGTCTTGACCGCGGCCGGCCGGTCGGGCAGCACCAGGGTGCTGCCGGCGCCGAACTCCGGCCACCGCGCGCTGTCGTCGGCGAGGATGTCGGTCATCAGGGCGGCCAGTTGGGGTCCGCGCGGACCCAGGACCTGTCGGGCCGGCGGAGGCGCCCATGCGCCGAGGGCATGGCCGTCCGCGTCGGTCACGCTCAGGATGGCGCTCGGGGCGTGGCGTATCCCTCCGGCCGCGACCGTACCGTAGGCCGAGGTCAGGTCGAGCAGCGTCACCTCGCCGCCGCCCAGGGTCAGTGCGGGGCCGTAGCGGTCGGCCTGATACATCGTGGTGATGCCGGCGGCATGGGCCACCTGCAGCATGCGCGGGATGCCGACGCGCTCCAGTGTCTCCACGGCTGGCACGTTGAGCGACGAGCCCAGCGCGACGCGCAGCGGCACGCGGCCCAGGAAGCGCATGTTGTAGTCCAGCGGCTGGTACGGCGCGCCATCGGGACCATAGAAGGTGGACGGCACGTCGTCCAGGATCGACGCGGCGGTGAGGTGGAGGTTGCGCGCGCCGGGCGACCAGCGGTCGAGCGCGGCGAGGTAGGTGAACGGCTTGATGGCCGAGCCCGGCTGGCGCGGGGCCAGCGCCACGTTGTAGGCGCCGTCGATCGACGGGTCGCCCGGATCGGCGCTGCCGACCATGGCCAGGATCTGGCCGCTCCGCGGGCTGATCGCCACCACGGCGGCGTCGTGCGCGTTGTGCTCCTTGACCACCTCGGCGATGCGCCGCTGCACCGCCTGTTGCGCGTCCAGCTGGATGCCCAGATCGAGGGTCGTGCGCACGGTCAGGCCGCCCTGGGCGACGCGCTCTGGCCCCAACTGATCGGTCAGCTGGCCCACGACGTAGGTGACCCAGTGCGGGGCCAGATCGACCGTCGCCCCGACGGTGGCGCCGGAGCCGCCGATAGTCAGGCGCTCGGCCACGGCGAGGCGATGCTGAGCGGCGGAAATGAAGCCGCGCTGGCGCATCAGGTCGAGCACCACCAGCGCGCGACGGCGCGCGGCGTCGGGATGGCGCAGAGGGTCGTAGAGCGTGGGCGCGCGGGGCAGACCGGCCAGCAGCGCGGCCTGGGCCAGGTCCAGGTCCCCGACGGGGCGGGCGAAGTAGAACTCGGAGGCCGCCTCGGCGCCGTAGGTCAGGTTGCCGTAACTGATGTTGTTGAGGTAGAGCGCCAGGATGTCATCTTTGGACAGGTGGCGCGTCAGCTTGAGCGCCAGGATCGCCTCGTGGACCTTGCGCACGAGCGAGCGCGACGTCCGTTCCTGGGGCGAGAGCAGCAGGTTGCGCACCAACTGCTGCGTGATGGTCGACCCGCCGTACGCGGCGCGGTCGAGCCGCGCGTCGAGCAGGGCGGCGCGCAGGATGCCGAGAGGATCGACGCCGGCGTTGTGGTAGAACGTGGCGTCCTCGGCCGCGATGGTAGCCTGGCGCAACGCGAGCGGGAAGAGGTTGAAGGGAACGGTCTCGTGGCGCACACCGCCCCGCGGCAGGTCGGCGATCAGCGCGCCGTGCCGGTCGAGGATGCGCGTGTCCGGCGCGGGCAGTGCCGCCTCGACCGCCGAGAGGCTGGGCAGCGGCGTCAGCGCGTAGGCCAGCGCCCCCGCCGCCAGCAGCAGCAGCGGGAGCAGCAACAGCGCCGCCAGGACGCGTCGCAGCCATTGCCGACGACGCGGGCGGATGGCGCGAGGTGCGCGGGTTCGATGAGCCACCCGGGGGTCCTTTCGATGCTATTGATGATTGCGCGCGGCCTGCGGCTAAAGCCGCATGGCAGGGTACGGACACTGAAGTGTCTTGAGGGCTACATCTCCGCGCCACTGCAAAAACACCTTGATGATCGCACCCTCAAACGACTTTAGTCGTCGGTCCCCGCCATGCGGCTTTAGCCGCAGGCCCACGGCGTCGGTCCCCGCCATGCGGCTTTAGCCGCAGGCCCACGGCGTCGGTCCCTGCCATGCGACTGTAGTCGCAGGCCGTCTCTTCACGGGCCTTGCACCCAATAGAACGTTCCGCCACGCCAAAAGTTACAACCCCATCCCGGATAGCCCACGGTGTGAGAAATACATCATGCGCCCGGACACTCCGCTGCTTTAAGCTGAAGATGTAGACACGCTGATACAGACTGGGCATACTACGCTTTTAATACAACACCGAGCGATGTCGGAGCACATGGAGCAAGCAAGTTTAATGAGTTTGACGAACGAAACGACGATTGGCCGGCGCGGATGGGTCCGGGCAGGCTCCCCTTTGAGATCGGGACATGGCGCGGCGCGCCTGGCCCTTCCCCTACTCCTGATCGCGCTGCTCGTCGGTCCGTGGGCGCGGTCGACAATGGCGGCGCGGGCCGATACCAGTTGCGTCGAGGCCGGCGCGGGCGCCTACTTGCACACCTGCAACTCGCAAATCGTCGACGCCGCGGGCAACCCGGTGCGCCTGCGCGCGCTCAACTGGTACGGTTTCGACAACAACGACTTCGTGGTCGGCGGACTGCACTACTATTCCTATAAGACTATTATCCAGCATATCAAGGCCCTCGGCTTCAACGCCCTGCGCATCCCCTTCTCCGACCAGTTGGTGCAGGACAACCCGGTCGTCAGCAACATCCAGAACGTCTGCGCGGGGACCAGTTGCGTGCCCGTGCCTGGTACTGACCCGGCCAACCCCACGCCCATCACCGGGCAGTACCTGCTGGCCGCCGTCAGCGACCCCGCGCAGAACAACGCCGATTTGGTGGGCCAGCCCGCGCTCAACGTCCTCAAGACAGTCGTGGACTACGCCGGCAGCCAGGGTCTCTACGTGATCCTCGACCACCACCGTTCCGAGGCTGGCTGGTCCTCGCAGTACAATGGCCTCTGGTACAACAACTACCCGAGCTGCCCCACCACCCCGGCGCAGCCGGGACAGCACACCTGCTTCACCTCGCAGGACTGGCTCAACGACTGGTCGACCATGGAGAATCTCTTCGCGTCCGACCCCGCCGTGATCGGCCTTGACCTGCACAACGAGCCGCACTCCGCGACGGCGCCGACGAACTGCCAGAGCTACGTTGCGCAGGCGCACTGGGGTCCCTGCAACGATGGCAGCAACACCAGGGACACTGACTGGGGGCAGGCCGCGCAGACGGCGGGCAACCAGGCGCTGGCGGTCAACCCCAACTGGCTGATGTTCGTGGAGGGCGTCTCCTCGTTCCAGCAACCGGACGGGTCGTTCTCCCGTGACGGCTACGGCGAGAACCTGCAGGGCGCGATCATCGAGCCGGTCGCGCTGAGCGTGCCAAACCGGCTGGTCTACGCGCCGCACGACTACCGCTTCTTCCAGGACAACAGTTCGGTGCGCGAGATGTACGACACCTTCGACCGCGTGTTCGGCTTCGCCTCCGTGCCCGGCCATCCCTACACCGCGCCGCTGTGGGTGGGGGAGTACGGCACCTGCACCCACGCCAACAACTGCGTCGTGGACGGGACCGAGCCTAATGCCAACAACTCCGGGTTCTGGTTCAGCAACTTCGTCAACTACCTCAACAACGGCGACGCCAGCCCCAATCCGGGCCTGCCCACCGGCACGACCCCCGTCCCCGGTAGTATGAGTTGGAGCTACTGGCCCATCAACGGCACCTACGGCGACGGCTACCAGCCGCAATACAACAAGTGGGCCACCTGCTACGGGCAGCGCGAGGACTACGGCATCCTGGGCGGCGACTGGAACACGCTCTCCAACGGCTACCTGCAGACCGTGATCGCCCAGCCGCCGGCCACGACCTCACCCGCGGCCGGTAGCGCCGCGATCTCCCCGGCCGATGAGGCCGCGGCGGCGACGGCTACCGGCGCCGCATCACCCGTGGGCACGGCCTCGGCCGCCACGAACGGCACGTTGGCCGTGGCCGTGGGCAGCGGCACGCCGACGGGGACCAGGACCACCGCGCCGTCGCCGACCCAGACCCCGTCGCCGGTTCCGCCGACCGCAACGTCAACGCCAAGCCCCACGGCGACGAACACCAACACGCCGACTGCCACCGATACGCCTACCCAGACGCCGCTCCCGCCCACGCCGAGCGGCCCCTGGAGCTCATACACGTGCGCCACGTACTCGAACGTCACGCCGACGGCGACCAATACGCCCACGCCGACCAATACCGCGACGAACACGCCGACGAACACGCCGACCAACACGCCGACCAATACCGCGACGAATACGCCCACCAACACGCCGACGAACACGGCGACGATCACGCCCACCAATACGGCGACGATCACGCCCACCAACACCGCGACCCGCGTCCCGCCGACCGCCACGCCCGGCTCGCCCACGGCGACGATCACGCCGGTGGTCCGCGTGACGGCGACGCCGCGCCCACGGCCGCCGCTGCTGAGCGTGGTCTTCCCGCGCGGCGTCGCCAGCGGACAAGTGCTGGCGCTGAGCGGGCATACGCTGCTGCTGAACGGGCAGGTTGGCGTGCTGCTGCAGGTGACGACGACCAGGGTCACGTACACCGGGAGCGGCAAGGGGCGCCACCGCGTGACGCGCACCATCGTGCTCTACAACGTCGTCCAACGGGTGACGGCCGACCATCACGGCGCGTTCCGCGCCCGACTGCGCGTCACTTATCAGACCAAAAAGCCCGTCAAGGCCAGCATCCTGGTGACGGTCAGCGCCCAGCATCGCACGGCCACGGCGGCCAGGAGTACGGCGAGCGTCAACATCCTGCCGCCGCTGCTCACCGTGTCTATCCCGCGCGCCGTCACCGGCGGCGACATCTTGAGGCTGAGCGGGCAGGCCCTACCGAACGGGCAGGTCGGCGTCAGCTTCCAGGTGACGACGGCCAGGATCACGTACACCGGGAGCGGCAAGCAACGGCGCCGCGTGACGCGGATCGTCGTGCTCTACAGCGCGTCCAACCATACGGCGGTGGACCGTCACGGGGCGTTCAACGCGCGCCTCCGCGTCACCTATCAGACAAAGAAGCCCGTCAAGGCCAGCATCGTGGTAACGGTCAGCGCCCAGCACAGCAACGTCACGGCGGCCAGCAGCGCGGCGGACATCAACGTCCTGCCGCGCCCCGCGCCACCGTCGAGGTGACGTCCGGTACAACGCTCGCCCCAAAGTACCTGGGCGCGCTCCTACGCGCCTACGTCCACGCTGGGGCCAGCATCGGCTTCGTGCTGCCCAGGGTTTGTGAAAAGTCATCGGTGCGGCGATGGGAGCGGGGCGCGCTACAATGGGGGTAGCGTTAGTGGAGAAGGGGGCGGAGAGGGGGATGACCATGGCTGTCAAGATATCCGGCGTGTGGGATGAAGTCGACGACTTCCTCACCTCGACGCCTACGCCCGAGCAGATACTCGCCTTCCGCCCGTCGGACGCGGCCCAGGAACGGCTGCGCTGCCTGCTCGACGCCAATGGCAGCCGACCTCTATCTCCCGATGAAGAGGCGGAGTTGAACGAAGCCTTGGCCGTCGAGAGCTTCATGCGGCGGCTGAAAGTCAAGGCGCTGGCGAAAGTCCGGGCGTGACCTACATCCCCCTGCCCCTGCGGTGCCTGGTGCGCGAACGCGCGCGGGGGCGCTGCGAATACTGCCTGCTCCCCGAGACCGTCGGCTTCTACCCCCACGAGATCGACCACGTCGTCGCCGAGAAGCACGAGGGCCAGACGACGGCTGACAACCTGTGCCTAAGTTGCTGGGTCTGCAATCGGCACAAGGGCAGCGACCTGACCTCGCTCGACCCGCGGACGGGCGTCATCACCCCCTTGTTTCACCCCCGGCAGGACCACTGGGACGACCACTTCCGCCTGAGCGGGGCAGACATCGCGGGCGTCACACCCCAGGGACGGACCACCGCACGCATGCTGCATTTCAATGATCCGGATCAGGTCGAGGTGCGCGCCGCGCTGATCGCCCTGGAACAATACCCGTAGTGCCGCGCCAAAGCGCCAAAGAATGATGAGAGGCGCGTTGACTGGGAGCGCCACTGTCGGGCTCATGCCGACCGCTTAAGCCACCCCTGACGGGTCCCGGCCGGCGCGCCGCAGGCCGCGTTGCCGCCGCGTCCCGCCGACCGTCACGCCCGGCTCGCCCACGACGACGATCACGCCGGTCATCCGCCGAGCCACGGCAAGCAGTGCTGCTATCCCACCATCCCACGTGCGCTCATCCCGCAGCGATCATGTGGTGAGGACGCGGCCCTCGGCGGCGCCAAGCGCATCCAGGCCGCCAAGCGCGCGGCCCTCACGGCGTCGTGGCCAGTGGGGCCGCGCGCCCGACGCGCGGTCCCTAGTAACGCAGGAGCCCAAGGCTTACACCCCGCTCATTGGTGGCGGTCCTGTTTGCTGAAAAGATGCAAAACTCCCTAACGTCGCCACCTCCAGGCCTGACGGACGGGCGCCCTCCCATGGCGCGCCATCAGCCACACATGGACCAGCTAGCCCGGCTCGTCAACTAGGGTTGACAAATGGCGCGGCGTCAACTATAGTTGACGGTATGAGTGAAGCGACCACACTGGCCGCGGAGAGCGTCAGCGACGACCCGGCTATCGGCCTGCGCGCTGTCGCCTCCTTGCGCGCTCTGCTCGAATCCTTGGAGGAGATCCAGGTCAGGCAGGCGCGCGCGCGCGGCTGGTCGTGGCACCAGATCGCGCTCATGCTCGGCGTGAGCCGGCAGGCGGTGCATAAGAAATACGGTGGCCGACGCTGGCCATCGGCGGAGGACGGGCGATGATGGTGGAACCGGCGACACGGCGCGCCGAACGCGTGCTAGCCCTGGCCGCGGACGCGGCCGCGACCGACGGCGAGGCGACGATCGGCACCGCACACTTCCTGGTGGCCCTGTGCGCCGAGCGGGAGGGGGGCGCGGCCCGTGCGCTCGCGGCTCTCGGGGTGGGCGTCGCGGAGATCCGACGCGGGATGGACGGGATGGACAACGCGGCTGAGCGTGATGCGCCCTCACTCGAGGGGCGCGCACTCGCCGCCCTCGGCATCGACCTGGAGGACGTGCGCCGGCGCGCCGATGAGGCTTTCGGCGTTGGCGCCCTGGGCCGCGCCGCGCGCGACCAGCACACGCCGCGGCTGCGCAACGCGCTTGAGCACGCGCGCTTCGAGGCCCTGGGGCTGGGGCATGCCTTCATCGGGACCGAGCATCTGCTCCTCGGGCTCCTCGACGAGCCCGACTGCTTGGCCGCGCGGATACTCGCCGCGCGCAATCTGTCGCTGGCCCAGATCCGCGCGGCGGTCCTTGACACGCTTGGGACGGCCACGTCGGCGCGGAAGCGGTTCTTTGGCATCGGTAGGCAACGGCGCGCTGGCTGATGCGGGCATGAGTAGATGGCGTCGGATGATGCGCTGAAAGGACAGGGGACACCATTATGAAGACCATGCTGCTCGCGGCCACACTTATCCTCTCTCACGTCGGCGGTGCGGCCTCCGCGCCGCCACGCGCGCGCGCGTCATCCAGCCCTCTCTCGCTCTATCGGGCGCTCGTGCGGACGCCCTTCGGCACGCGCGAGCTCCCTCCCGGCTTCGTGGCGCGCGCGACGCCCTCGGCGACACGCGGCGGCCCGCGGCAGGCGATCGGCGAGGTGGGGTTCAGGATCGACGGGCCGGCGCACGGATCGACCCCCACGATTGACGTGATCGTGTATGGCGTCCTCCCCACGGACGGGGATGCCGCAGCCGTGTTCGCCGCGGGTCCCCAGACGGTCCTCAATCCGCGCGATCATCGGATCACCGGCACGCGCACTATGCGGCTCCTGGGCCTACCGGCGCGCATCGTCACCGTCCAGGTGACGAACATCGACGGCTCCGGCGGCAAAGGCATCGTCGGCTACTCCTATTGCTCGGTGCGCGTCGGTGGCGTCGTCGTCACCGCCGGGAGCGGGATCATGGGCGATCGGACGACCGGGGATACACCCACGGCCATCCTCCTCGCGCGGGCGGCACTGGCGCACCTGTCCGGCGTGCGCCGCGCCACGCGCTGAGGGCGAGGACGGGCCGTGTCCCGTTCGGCCCTCGACACGGGTCGCCTCGCCCAACGGCTTATCGGGGGACCACATGGCACAACCGCCCGGTGGATCGAGCGATTATCCCGGTCGAGGCCATCCGTTACGTAGCCTGAACGCGCTGAAACGGGGGCCGCTGTCGGGAGGTTCCGCCGATGTCCGACAATCCTCTCGATGCCGCGTCTACCGCTGTGGCCCCGTTCCTCGGCTACGGCGACGCGGGCACCGATACCTGGGTCAGGATGCACCGGTCCGACCGCCGCCGCCTCGCTATGGAGGCGGCGCGCGGCAAGGACGCGGCCGTGCTGCTCTCGCTTACTGAGGCGTGGCTGCGCACCTACAGCACGGCGGGCGCGACCATCGCCACGGCGACCGTCGAGAACCACAAGCACGGCGTCAGGACGTTGCTCGCCGCCTGGCAAGAGGAGGACTTGCTTAGGCCCGACGCCGAGGCCGCCACCCGCTACGTGCGCACGATGGAGCGGCAGGGCCTCAAGCCGGGTACCATCCACGGGCGCGTCGCGGCGGCGCGCACCCTGTTCCGCGCCCAGCGCTGGGCGCGGGCGTCTACGCACGACCCATTCGCCGACGTGCATGTGCCCCACGACCCGACCCCGCCCTGGGAGAAGCGCAGGCCCTACGATGACGACGAGATCGCGGCGCTACTCGACAGCGCCGACCCCTTCGACCGCATGCTCGTGCTGCTGGGCGCGCACGGCGGGCTCCGCGCCGGCGAGTGCGTGCGCCTGGAGTGGCGCGACGTGAACATGGCGCGCCGCGACCTCACGATCCGGGTCTCGAAGGGCGGCAAGACGCGCACGGTGGGCATGAGCGCCTCCCTGAAGCAGGCGCTCCAGGGCCTGCCCCGCGGCCCCGACGGGTACGTGCTGCCGTACCGCACGCCCAAGACGGCCTGGGAACACATCACCGCGCTGTGCGAGAAGGCCGGCGTCGCACCGAAGGGCATGCACTCGCTGCGCCACAGCGCGGGCACGCGCCTGTACGCCGAGACCGGCGACTTGGAGGAAACGGCGCGCCATCTCGGTCATGCCAAGCTCGACACGACCCGCATATATGCGAAGTGGAACGACCGCAAGTTGCGCGAGACCCTGGGCCGCTGGTAGGGCATTGTTTGCAACCGTGCGAAAATGAACCGCGAGCAGTAGTTGCCAGTTGCCGTAATCCTACGGGGCAGGCGTTACCCTTCGCGATGAGAGCCACACTTGGCGCCTGATAATGGGACACAGCATGCGCGACGACGCGGGCATCATAGAAGTGTCCATCGAGTTGTCGCGCTTGCAAGATACAATGCTAACTGGCAAGCGGAAACGACCTTTTGTACCTGTCCCGACTAGCCGAGCCAGCGTTCCGGACGCGTCGCACGCCTCAGCCGGGGCGTCACGCGGGAACCGGCGCCAGCACGTCCCGCGCGACGTCGAGGAAGGCCCGCACGGCGGGCGAGAGCCATTTGTCCTTGTGCCAGGCCATCTGCGTGCCGATACTGCAGGGATAGTCCTCCCACGGCAGCGCGGCGAGCAGGCCGCGCGCCAGTTCCGCCGCGACCGCCACTTCGGGCAGGATGGCGATGCCCATTCCGGCCATTGCGCACTGCTTGATGGCCTCGACGCTGCCGAACTCAATCGCCGGCCCCGGGCGGCAACTCGCGGCGGCCAGGGCGCGCTCGAACGGCACGCGGTAGCTACAGCCCGGCTCGGTGAGCAGCAACGGCTCGCCCTTCAGGTCGCGCGTTGCGACGTTCGCGCGTTGCGCCAGGGGATGGTCCGGGTGGGCCAGCAGGCGCAGGGGTTCCGACACGAGTCTTTCGCTCGCCAACGCGTCGTCGTCCACGGTGTTCTCGAGCAGGAAGCATACGTCGATCGCACCCTCACGCAGGGCGCGGTACAGCTCGGACGACGCCACGACCGGCCGGAAGGCAAGGTGGACGCGCGGGAAGCGCGCGCGGTACCGTCGGAGGATGGGCGGCAGGCGATAGACGCACAACGACTCGGGCGCGCCGATGACCAGCGTGCCGCCGGGCTCGGCGTCCGGCGCGACCGCCGCGCGCGCCTCGTCGGCCAGATTCAGCATCGTCTCCGCGTAGGCGAGCAGGCGGACGCCCGCGTCGCTGAGCGCGATGCGCTTGCCCAGGCGCTCGAACAGGGGGACGCCCAACTCGCCCTCGAGGGCCTGAATCTGCGCCGTCACGCTCGACTGCGCGTAGTCGAGCGTGACCGCCGCGCGCGTGAAGCTGAGCGTGGCGGCCACCGCGCGGAACGTAGCCAGTTGCCGCAAGTCCATCGTCACCTCCCATGTCCCTGTTTCCTGAGCGATGCGTTATCGCTCTCGCCGATGATACTCATCGGAACTATCGGTTGGACACATCGTACCACGGTGCGACAATAAGAAGTGGGTAGTAGGCAGTGGGTAGTAGGCAGTGGGTAGTAGGCAGTGGGTAGTAGGCAGTGGGTAGTAGGTAGTAGGCAGTAGGCAGTAGGCAGTAGGCAGTAGGCAGTGGGCAGTGGGCCGTGGGCAGTAGGCAGTAGGCCGTGGGCCGTGGGCCGTGGGCCGTGGGCCGTGGGCCGTGGGGACGCGCGGGTATGCACGGCCAGGGGTGGCCGGGGTGTAGGACGATGGAGAGATGGCACATGGACAGCCTTCACACCGTAAACGGACGAGGCATCGGCGCCGCCGATGCCTGGAGCAGGGAGGCGTGGCGCGTCGGGCTGCTGGCCACTGAGTTCGACATCGCCCTCGACGAGGACGCCCTCATCGTGAGCGATGTCTACGATCTACGCGCCCTGGGCGCGCGCCTGCGGCAACGTCTCACCGCGCCGCGGCGCCGAAACCTGGTCCCCAGGCTCTGGCGCACTCGGCGGCGGGTAGGCCTATGAGGCGGGCGGCCGCTTCGCGTACGACTCTGGCGTCACCTCGGCGCAGCCAGAGGCTCGCGCGACGTGGAACGACCGCGCACAGGGCGCGCAGGCGGCGGAACTCCGGTTGATAGTGGCGCGTGTAGCCGACCATCAGCGTGACGCCGGCCTCGTCGACCGCGGCCAGCATGTGGTCGGCGTCCTCAAGCGTGGTGGCCAGCGGCTTCTCCAGCAGCATGTGCCGGCGCGCCCGCGCCGCCTCCAGCACCACGGGGGCGTGCAGATGGTGCGGCGTGGCGATGATGACGGCGTCGACCTCGGCCAGCCCCTCGCGGTAGTCGGCCAGGGCGCGGCAGCCCGACCCGGCCTGCGCCGCTACGCCCTCGGCCCGCGCCACATCAGGATCAGCGGCCCACAGCAGGCTGCAACGGTCCGCCAGTTCGGCGGCGGCGCGGACATGGGCGGCGGCAATCCAGCCGCACCCAATCAGTCCCAGGCGTAGACGGCTCATCTTGTTGGACCTCCTCTCTTAATATTTTCATGCGACTGTCCATTACTACAACTGCCGTCGGCCTGCTGACCCAAGTCGCAGGGCACACCACGGACACTGAAGTGTCTCACCACGCGTCGTCCCAACGACTTTAGTCGTCGTTCCATGCCATGCGACTTGGGTCAGCAGTCTCCATTATCCTCAACATTCATCGGTTGGAGCGATCCAGGGGCGGACCGACAGGAAGAGGACATCGAGCAGCGCGGCGTCCTCGGACGACCCCTGCCAGCCCGGCTGCGCGGCCAGCCAGCCGCCGGAACGGTAGCCAAAGAGCAGTTGCACGAACTGGTGTGCGCTGAGCTCTAACACGCAGGTCGTCTCCCGACGTTCCCCCGCGTGACCCTCCCCGGACAGTTCTAGATCGATGGTCCAGGCGGCGCCGTCGATCGTGAGGTCGAGGACATCGGACCTGCTCAGCATCCCGCGCCGCTGGCGCTCCTGCCACACCAGGCGCAGGGCGTCGACCAGTATGGGCAGATCGACCGGGCTGGCCATCCAGCCCGCGTGGGGCAGGGGCCGCGACAGGCTGCGCAGCGGCAGGTGATCGGCCAGCACCTGCCGGGTAATCGAGTCGGGCGGCAGTGGCCACTCCAATGCGTCCGGCAGCGGCTCCAGTCGCTCACACTCCCGTGCATGGTGCTGGAGCAGGGCCAGCGTCGCCGGCCAATCGTCCGCCGCGGCCTCGCAGCCGAAGGCGCTGAGCGGACCCCAGGGAAACGTCAGGTAGCCCCTTGCCTCGCCGTCCGGGCCGGCCGCCACCAGCGGCAGGCCGTAGGGCAGCCCCTCGGCTGTACGGTACACGCCTTGCCGCACAGAGGCGGCGAAGCGCAAGAAGTGCTCCTGCTCGCCGAGGGCGCGCTCGAGGCTGCCGGTGTAGGGGCCGTAGTGGCGCGCGTAGAGGGCCAGCAGGGCCGGGGCGTCGGCGGGCGTCGCGGGGCGCACATCGTAGGGGCTGGGCGGCTGCGCCAGGATCGCGGCGCGCTCGATGTGGTGCACGGTGGCGTCGAAGACGTCGATGTACCCGAACGGGTCGTAGAAGTGGCGCGCCCCGTTGAGCAGCAGCACGGCCTGCCCGCGCGCGCGGGCGTGCGCCAGCGCGTCGCGCATCAGCGCCGAGCCGATGCCCCGGCGGCGATGGTCGGGGTGCGTGACGACCCCACCGATCCACCCCGAGCGCACGTGGGCCGCGCCGATGCGCAGCACGCGCTCGTCGACGAGGTAGCCGCCCACCAGGGCCGCGCCCTCGAAAGCCCCGCGCACCATGCCCGGACGATAAGTGGGGCTCTCCACGACCCAACGCCGCCAATCGGCCGCGGCGCTATCGAGCGGCAGGCCGCGCGCGAAGGTCTGCGCCGCGAGGCGGAAGAAAGCGTCGTACTCGTCGGGCGCGTCCATGGCGCGGACGGTGATAGTCTCTGACATTGACTCCGCTATTCCTCATTGTTATCATCGACGCCGAAGAAGACGATGGCGCTGCCCGGCCCATCGAACGTCACGTCGATCCGGGCGCGGCCCTCGCGGTCGCTCGCGACGCTCACTCCATCGGTCGCCTGGTACCCCGGCGCGACCCGCGCGGCCGTGACGTAGCTATAGCGCCCCGCGGCCACGGCGAAGACCACCACGGCGCCGCACCCGGTCCGCGCGGAGATTTTCTCGTGGATCTCGGGGCTGCCGCCCACCGTGCCCGTGCGCACGGGCGAACTCTCCGCCATATCGTGGCGCACCTGCTTATACAGCCCCAGCAGGCGCGCAAAGAGCGCCACGCCCTCCTCATCCACCGCCGTCAGGTCGCCCCACACGCCATTGTGGCCCAGGATCAAGGAGGCGATGCTGCTCAACTGGGCCGCCGGGGGCCGTCGGGCAGGTAGTGGACGAGGAAGAGCACGGACGGCACCCAGCGGTCGAGGCCCAGGGGCGCGCGGCAGATCCAGTTGCGCGCCTGGCCGGGGAAGAAAAAGACGTTTGTATTCTGCGTGGCCGGGTCGACGGGCACGTCGTAGGATTGATAATAGGGGCCGTTGTTGACCAGGAAATACTTGCCGGCGGAGAGGAAATCGAGACCCACGGCGCGGCCGGGCTCCGTGACGTCGAAATCCACGATGGCCGCGGGGCAGGCCGCGCTCAGCCGCTCGACGATGCGCGTCATGGCCCCGACGAGCGCGAAGGCGTAGCAGTCGGCGCGTTCTTGTGGGCTGCTCTGCTCGTCGCCGTGCCCGTGGCCCGCGGCGTCGCAGCCGTATTGGCCGATGGCGTCCCATTTGAAGTAGGTCACGCCGACCTCCCGCGCCAGGCGGACCAACTCTGAGGTGAAGGCGTCGCCGTAGCGGCTGACCAGGCACATGCGGTAGGACTCTTCGGTCTCCCAGACCGGACGCGGCGGCTCCCGCTGGCCGCGCCAGGACATGACGCAGTCCCGGTGGCCGCGCAGCATCTCGCTGCTCGCGGCGGCGGAGGTGGGGCCAAACCACAGGCCCAGCCGCATGCCATGGCGGTCGAGCCGCTCCTTGACGGCCTTCAAGCCCTCGTCGAAGCGCTCGGTGTTGACGCGCCAGTCCCCGGTCCGCTCGTACCAGCCCGTGTCGAGCACAAAGACCTCGACGCCCATCCGGTGCGTGATATCGATCTCCTGCAGCACGCGCTCCTGCCGCATCGCGTCGAGGTAGGCGCGTCCCTGCCGCCATTTCTGGCGCTCCTGCAGCGCCCAGGTATTGTAGAAGATGTAGGGCTCGCGGCTGGTGGGGTGGAGGCTCAGATGGCGCAAGACAAAGGCGCGATACGCCGCCGCCAGCGCCGCCTCGTCGCCCGCGACCGCCCCGAGGTGCAGCCAGAGCGATTGATAGGGGTCCTGGGGCGTCAGGGTTCGGCCATGGGCATAGTTGCCCTTGACGGCCATGAGTTCTACCGAGCGGTCGCCCCGCAACCGAAAGTGCACGAAGGCGTCCGGCGCCTGCGAGCCGTGCTCGTAGGCCAGCAGCAGCGACTCCTGGCCGTCGGAGCCGACCAGGATGGGCCCCATCAGGTCCAGGTCGTGCTCGAACTGGCGCTGCTCGACCGGCTGCTCTGCGAGGCAGTAGCTGTGCACGGGCGCCACGAAGTCGGAGAGGCGGACCTCCGTCGCGCGGGCCAGCTCGCGCAGAGAGGCGCCGAGGAGGAGCAAGCGGTCCCGCCCGCTCGCTCTGGTGAGGGCCTGGCGCGTATCGCTGGTGAGGGTATAGCGCAGGCGCGCGATCGGATTGTGCTCCGGCAGCCGCACCACCAGCTCCAGCGCCAGGCCTGATCCGTTGGCAAACGGGCCGCGGAAGCGGTGCTCGGTGCACCCGTTGCCCAGCGTGACGGGCTCGCCCAGCCGCTCCAGGCCCGTAAAGACGGCGACGTAATCGGAGCCGTCGACCTCGAAGACCGGGGGCCCGAACGCGTGCGTGCGCCCCGTCTCCTTTGTTTCATAGGTCAGGAGGCACTCGGCGCTGCCGACGATCCTGATGCGCGCCAGCGCGTTCTCGACGCAGAGCGCCGCCTCGTCGCCGTCGCTCATGGCGCTCCCATCAGGACCAAAGCCCAATCACGCTCCGGATTGGCCGCCTCGATGGGCACGGCAAAGCGGGTAGCGGCAGACATGGTGGGCGTAGGGAGCGGGTCATCCCGTTGGACGGGGGACAGGTTGCCGCCGAGCGGATCGAACCACTGGGCCTCGTACACGGCGCCCTTGGGCAGCGCCAGATCGACGGGGTCGCCCACCGGCAGGTAGACCGCTACGGTGGCGCAGTCGGGCGACGCCAGGGCCAGGGGCCGGTGTCCCGGCGTGTAAGCGGCGGGCGGGATGAGGTCGGGAGCCGGTCGCAGGCGCTCGAACGGCGCAATCTCGGTCAGGAAGCGCCGCAGGTGCAGCAGTTGGAACAGGCCAGGCTGGTCTCGGTCGAGGATCTGAAACACGCCCCAGGTGTTGTCGAACCCGTGGACGACCCCCCCGGGCGCGGAAGGCGGCGCGCCTGGCGCCGCGCCGCGTGTGGTCGGGGCCGCAGTAACGGTGCGCCGGGACCAGCAGCGGCAGGTCGGGGTTGCGCTCGTAGCCGTACTCGGCGAAGACGGCCGAGCCGGTCCAGCCCGTCAGGCTGCGCGCGATGCCGTCCTCGGTCCCCAGGCACAGCCTGCTGGCCTCCTCGCCGCGCGCCCCCCCAATCTTCCTGGTACATGACGGCGTCGATGGCCCCCGGGTCGGCGGCGAAGCGCTCGGCGAACGGCGGGTCCTGCCGCGTGTTATGCACGGCGACGACGTGCCCGTGGCAGGCCACGCCCTTGACCAGGCGTGCCACGCGCAGGGCCCAGCGGTCGGCCACCGTCTTGGCGCGCGCGCGGTCGTTGTCGGGATAGAACTCATACTCGTTCTGGATCGTCCAGATGTGGACGCAATTGAAGGCGTCGTAGCGCGCGATCAGGTAGCGCAGCCACAATTCTTCCCACTGGGGCAGGAACAGGTCGCGCCGATTGAAGGGAAACTCGTAGGGCCACCCCTCCATGATCAACTCCAGTCCGATGCCGATCCGCTCACACAGTTGCACCACGCGGTCCACGGTGCGGAAATAGGCGAGGTTGAAGCGGTCAAAGAGGGGCAACTGCGGGACGCCGCCCCACGGCCAGGTGGAGCAGGTTTGCCAGGTGCTGAGGCCGTCGGGCGGGACGTTGATGGGGCTGACCGGGACGCGCGCCCGGATAAGGTTAAAGCCCTGGGTGGCGCGGCGGCGCAGCAAGGGCTCCACGTCGGCCCCGCAGTGCGCCATGCCGAACAGGTTGTACACCGTATCGCCCAGGATGAAGACCGGCTGCCCCGACTCGTGCTGGAAGCCCCAGGCCTGACCCGGCGTGGCCCGCAGAAAGCCCTGTCCGTCTGCCTGCCCCTGCTCCTGCCCATCTGTTTGCCCGCCCAGTTGTTCGTGCCCCTGCCTGGGCGCCACGTCGAACTCGCCGGAGGCGGTCAATGCGGGGTCGGCGGGGCGCGCGAGGATGTGGTAGCGCCAGCGCCCCGCCTCCGCGGGGTTGAAGCGCACGCGCCAGGTCTGTTCCCCGTCATAGAAGCCAGGGATGGAGAGCGTCTCTCCGGATGGCGCGGTGAAGGCGCCCTCCACGGCGACGTCAGCGTAGGGATTGCGGTAGGGGCGTTCGCTACGCAGCGACCACTCGCCTACGGTGCGATAGGCGATGGCGCGCGGGTCGGCGGTCACGAGCGTCGCCTCCTGGATATGATCGGGGTATGTTTCATGGGAACTGGGATGTTACCTCCCCCTCTCCCGCGCACGGGTGAGGGGGTCGGGGGGTGAGGGTCGCCCGCGCACGGGTGAAACGCGCCACATATGATAGTGAGGCCTGGCATCAGCCGCGCAGCCCGGTGAAGGTGATGCCCTCGATGAAGGTGCGCTGGGTGAAGAAGAACAGCACGGCGATGGGCATCAGGACCACGAGGGAGGCGGCCATCAGCCCCGGCCAGTTCACGTAGTGCTGCGCGAAGAAGCTGTAGAGGCCCAGTTGCAGGGTGTACTTGTCCGGGTCGGACAGGTAGATCAGCGGGTTGAAGAAGTCGGTCCAGCTGCCGATGAAGGCGAATAGGGCCACCACCGCCAGGGCGGGGCGGGCCAGGGGCATGATGATGCGCAGGAAGACGCGCAGGTGCGCGGCGCCGTCGACGCGCGCCGCGTCGACCAGCTCCTGCGGCTGGCGCAGGAAGAACTGGCGCAGCAGGAAGATGGAGAAGGGGTCGCCGAAGAAGCTGGGGATGATCAGCGGCTTGTAGGTGTTGACCCAGCCCAGGTTGTTGTACAGGATGTAGAGCGGCACCAGGGTGACCCAATTAGGGATCATCAGCGTGGCCAGCACCAGGTAGAAAACCAGGTCGCGGCCCGGCCAGCGCAGCCGCGAGAAGCTGTAGGCGACCAGAGCGGAGCTGAGCGTGGTACCGATGGTGACGGGGACGGTGATCTCGATCGTGTTCCACGCATAGCGCCAGAAGGGGAACATGGCCAGCGCGTCCGGGTAGTTGTGCCACTGCAGCGTCGCGGGCCACCACGTAGTTGTGCCACTGCAGCGTCGCGGGCCACCACACAGCCGGCGCCTGGAATACCTCGGCCAGCACCTTGAGCGAGGTGGTGGCCATCCAGTACAGGGGGAAGAGGAAGATGGCCGCGAAAAAGAGCACCAGCGCGAAGGCCAGGGCGTTGCCGGACCGCCGTAGCGCCCCGGCCGGCAGGGCCGCGTCGTCGGGTAGGTTCGTCATCGGTTGGGCCTTCTACTCTTTTTACTCATATTACTCATAATGCACGAAGCGATTGGAGAGCTTCAGCGAGAGCAGCGACAGCACAAAGATGACGATGAAGAGGATCCAGGCCATCGCCGCGGCGTACCCCAGCTGCAGCTGCCGGAAGGCCACGGTGAACAGTTGCACCGAATACAGCAAGGCGGCGTTGAGGGGGCCGCCGGGATTGCCGCCGTTGGGGTCGGTGGCGCCGAAGATGACGAACGGCAGGGCGAAGGCTTGCAGGGCGGAGATGATGCTGATGACCAGATTGAAGAGGATCACCGGCGACATCATGGGCAGCGTCACGTGGCGCACCAGGCGCAGCGGACCCGCGCCGTCGATCTGCGCCGCCTCGTAGAGCGTGCGCGGCACGTCCTGCAGGCCGGCCAGGAAGATGACCACGGTCGGCCCGATGCCCCACACGCTCAGCAGGATCAGCGCGGGCATGGCCCAGTCGGGGCTGGAGAGCCAGGGGATGGCCTGCAGGCCGATGGCCTGCAGGCCCAGGTTGACCAGCCCGCCCTGCGTGTTGAAGAGCATGGCCCACAGGATACCCGTGGTGACGCTGGGCACGATGGCGGGGAAGTAGAAGATGGCCCGGAACAGCGGCCGCGCGGGGATGTTGCGGTTGAGGAGCAGGGCGAAGAAGAAAGCGACCGCGAGGTCCAGCGGCACGCTGAACAGAGTGAAGACGGCGGTGTTGCGCAGCGCCTGCTGGAACAGCACGTCCTGGGTGAATAGCTGCTGGAAGTTGGACAGCCCGATGAAGATCGGGGGCTGCATGATGTTGTAGGAGGTGAAGCTGTAGTAGATCGAGGCCGCGATGGGGTAGAGCTGGAAGCAGAGGAAGCCGACGATCCAGGGCGCCGCGAACAAGAGCGCCGGACCGAGATCGCCACGCCGCGACCGCCAGGAGCGGCGTCGCCGTCGCCGGGCCGCCTGCTCGGACAAGGCGCCAATCATCATCGTCTCCGTGGGTCTGATCGGCCAATCATCATCGTCTCCGTGGGCCTGATCGGCCGCCGTCCCGCCGTCCCCGGCCGTGGGAACGGCGGGACGGCGGCCGATCGGCGCTGATCCGGCTACTCGGTCGGCCAGTTGGGATGGGTCTGCTTGAATTGTTGCACGGCGTCCGAGACCTTGTGGTCGAGGTCGGCCAGCGCCTGGGCCGGCGTCTGGCGCATGTAGGTCACCGAGTCGATGGCCACGCCGATGCCCTGTGAGAACACCGGGTAGCTGGGCGACAGCGGCTCCATCTGCACCCGGTCCGCCTGCACGTCGGCAAGCCAGGGCTTGATCCAGGGCAGGCCGCGCGAGAACGAGGCGGAGTACATGGCGGCCTTGCTGGGCAGCATCTGCCCGATGCCGAGCGCCCACTCGAGCAGGGGGGCGGGCGAGACCATCCACTTGATGAAAATGGCGGCCTCCTTGGGGTGCTGCGAGCGCGTCGGCAGCAGGAAGACGTTGCCGCCCCCGGTCACGACGGTATACTTGCCGGTGGCGCCTGGCACGGTGGGCGAGTTGCTGATCCCGTAGTGCAGCTTTTTGTCCAGGCCCAGCGGCACCAGTTCGGTCGGCAGATACTCACCCTCCATGGCGAAGGCCGTCTTGCCGTAGAGGAACAGGTCGCGGTAGGTGGTCGGCGCGGACGACACCAGCGCATCCGCCTTGGCGCGCCCGCCCATCATATGCGCGTACTTGAGGAACCAGTCCAGGAACTTCTGGTTCCGCGGGGTGTTGATGGTCCACTTGCCGGCAGCCTGATCGTAGAAGCTGGCCCCCCAGAGGGGCGCCCAATCCATCCAGCCTCCCTGCCACCCAGGGGATCAGCCCGGCCTGGACCAGGTGGCCGTTCTTGTCGAGCACGTTGTAGCGGGCGGCGAGGGCGTCCAGCTCGGCGATGGTCTTGGGGGCGTCCCCGCGATGGATCTGCTTGTTCCAATAGAACTCGTCGAAGTCGAACTCCTGGGCCAGGCACCAGATGTGGCCGTTGACGTGCTGCATGTCTCAGCCAATGTTCACGAAGTCGGCCTGCTTCATGCCGAGCTGGGCGGCGTAGGAGTCCATGGGCTGGACGAAGCCGTTGGCGATCCACGGCAGGACGGGGTCGTAGGCGTAGGTCATCACCACGTCCGGCGAACTGGTGGAGGTCATGCCCGTGGTGTACTTGACGTAGCTGTTATCGGCGGAGATGTAGTGGTTGTTGACGAAGATGTTAGTGCTCTTGCCGACCGTGTTGTTGAATTCGTTGACCAGCCTGCGGATGTACGGCCCGCCGAGCGGGTCGCCGCCCGGCCCCCAGAAGTTGATGGTGACGGGGGCGCGCGGCGACGACGCGGCTGCGGGGACAATATCGGACAGGGCTAGCGCCGCCGCGCCGGTCGCCGCGGTCTTGAGCAGGGTTCGCCGGGAGAGTCGCGGGTGCTCGGTCATGATAGCTTTCCTTTCGCGCTACGGTCATGTCGCTCACGAATGAATGCTCGGCTGCTACAGGTGGCCTCCCTCCTTCCACCCAACCGGCCCGGGGACGACCGGCGCCCCGTCACTAATCCGCTCTGCCGGTCATCTGATGACGCAATGGTAGCACTCGCGCCGCGCCCTGTCAATATGCGGGCCGTTCCGGGGATGCGCCTTACAATTGTGGAATCCGACCCGCGCCCGCGGTCGCATGGTTATTGTTGCCTCCGACCTGACTCGCGACCGCGGACGCAGGCTTCTGCCTCACGGTGTTGGGGCGCACAGCGCCTCTCTCAATGGGGCTTATCCGACGAGCAGTTCAGATGTTATACTATGCCCTGCTCGTGTATCATGAGAGCAAGGCGTCGCATGGAATGGTTGGGATGGAACGATGGGAAGGGATATGCCAAACGGGTCGCGGGGCGAGTTTTCGCTGCGGCAAGCCCCCCGTCGCAAGCTGGCGGAGACCGTCGCGCAGCAACTGCTCGAGGCGGTCGGCAAGCTGGAACCGGGCGCGCGCATCCCGTCGGAGAAGGAATTGACGCAACTCCTGGGCGTGGGGCGCTCCACGGTGCGCGAGGCGTTGAACGGGCTGAGCCTGCTCGGCGTGGTGGAGATCCGGCACGGCCAGGGCGTCTTTGCCGCCGCCGACGCGGGGGGGGCGGACACGCGCGTCCAGGCGCCCGACGCCCTGGCCCTGGCCCTGGCCAAGGGCGTCACGCACGAGTTGCTGGAGGTGCGCCAGATCGTCGAGGTGGCGCAGGCCCGCCTGGCCGCCCAGCGGCGCACAGAGGCCGAACTGAACGAGCTCGAGGCGGTGCTGGCCGCGCACGCGCGCGCCCTCGACGCGTCGCGCGCGCCGATGCGGGAGGCGTCGCGGTTCCACGTCTTGCTGGCCGGGGCCGCCCACAACGACATCCTGGCCAGCATCTTCCAATCGTTCCTGTCCTTGATGCTGGACCGCGGCCCGCGGCTGTACGAGCAACTGCCCGAGTTCGCCCGCTGGGAGCTCGAGCAGCACCGGCACATCGTCGAGGCGGTGCGGGCCGGCGACCCCGATCTGGCCGGTGCGCGCATGCACGACCACGTCGCGGCCATGGAGACGCACTACAAGAGGGCCGGCGAGGCGTAGACAGGACTGATATTACAATGTGACATTGACCTGCGACTAAAGTCGCATGGCACACTACGGACACTAAAGTGTCTCACCACGCGGTGCCGTCACGACTTTAGTCGTCGTTCTTTGCCATGCGACTTCAGTCGCAGGCCGGTCCTAACATTGTAGTACTAAGACAGGGTGGGAATGGGTCGCCGTGAGCGGAGCGGAGGGGCCGGTGCTGGTCACCGGCGGGACCGGGTTCATCGGCAGCCACCTGACCCGCGCCTTGCTGGAGCAGGGCCGGGAGGTGTGCCTGTTCGACACGGGAGAGTTCGCCCCCGAGGCGCTCTTCCTGCTGGGCGATAGGGCCGCGGCGGTGACGATAGAGCGCGGCTCGATCGAGCAGGAAGACCGCCTGTCGGAGGTCGTGCGGCGCCACAAGCCGCGCCACATCGTGCATATCGGCGGCATCGTCGATCCCCTGTACCTCCTCAATAACCCGTCGGCCGCGCTGCGCGTCAACCTGGCGGGGACCGTCAACGTGCTGGAGGCGGCGCGCCTTTTCGACGTGCAACGCGTGGTGTACTTCTCGTCGATCGGCGTGCTGCCCGCCGTCCAATACGAGCCGATCGACGCCGCCCACCCGGTCATCCTGCCGCGCGCCGGCCCGGCCAGCGGGGCCTACGGCGCGGCCAAGCTGGCGGGCGAGGCCTTCTGCTACGCCTATCAGCAGGCCTTCGGGCTCGACTTCCGCGTCCTGCGCCCCTCCGCCGTCTACGGCCTCGGCATGAAGTGGCACTCCGCCAACTACATCAAGCAGTTCGTGGAGCCCGCCGTGCGCGGCGAGGCAGTCGCGCTGCCCTCGGGCGGACCCCTGCCGCGCGACTACACGCACGTCACGGACGTGGCGCGCCTGGCGCTGGCCTTGCTGGACGCCCCCGACGACGCCGACCGCATCTTCTACGCCGCCACGGGCCGGCCGCTGGTCACGGCCGCCGAGGTCGCCCGCCTGGTGACCGAGCTTGTGCCCGGCGCCGACCTGCGGATCGGCGACGCGCTGGCGGAGGAGGATCGGGTCGAGCTGGGCTTCCGCGGCGTGCTGTCGGTCGAGAGCGCGCCAGCAGCTCGGCTGGACGCCGCTCTACGGCTCGGTGCGCGACGGCGTCGCCGAGTACGTCGAACGCTACCGGGCCTTCCTCGCGCGGGCGACCTGAGTTGCCAGCCGAGGCGCCAGAATAGGCCGCCCACCAGCGGGGGCATGCACGTTCGCTACATGGCCGGCCGCAACAGGTCGCTCTCCGTTTGCGCGCGCAGGGCGCGCTCGAAGAGGGCATTCAGGTCCTCTTCCGACTCGGTCCCGTCGATTACCACCTCCGTCTCCGGGGAGACGCGGCCGAACCGCACCTCCACGGCTTTCCTGATGTCTTCGCGCCGCGTGCGCAGCGTCACCTCCAGGTCGCGGCGGCTCCTCCAGGTCAACTCGCTCACTTCCAGGGCCATGATGTTCCCTCCTTCGGCCTCCACTTGTCGCTGTAACGCCACGCGGTCGTCCGCGCCGATGATCAGATAAGTCTCGACCACGTCGCCGAGCAACTCCACCGTGGCGCGGCTGGCCTCCCCGGCCCGCTCCACCTCCAGCAGGCGTTGCAAGCAGCGATAGTAGAGCCGTGCGCGGGCTGCTCCGCGCCGCGCTCGCCCCATGATGCCTGCCAACGCGATGGCCAAGACATTCCCGGTCTCAATATACTCCTCGGCGCGCGGGGCAAGGCGGGCAAGACTGATCTGCAAATAGCGGAAGGTGACGATGGTGCGCCCAAACAGCGATTCCTCGTACACCTCCCACGCGATTCCCTCACCCTCCACGTAGAAGAGCAGCGCGACGGGCATGATCGGCTTGTCTTCGCGCTGGAGAAGCGCGATGTAGTAGCGCCACATGCGCCGCGGGAAATCCTCTTGCTCTCGTTCGCGCTGGACCTCGACATGGATGATGATGAGTCTGGGAACCCCCGCCAGCGTGCGCACTTCCGCGACGATATCCGGCACGAGGAGCGCCCCCTGGGGGAAGTCGGTGAACGTCTCCGTATTGCGGAAGGTGATCCCCGCCTCCAGATCCAGCTCAGCGGCCGTGTCAGGGGCAAACAGGCGCAGGAAGTCGGCGAAGCGGTCCTGCAAGACCTGCTTCATCAACTGGTCGTGCGAGATCCGTGTCACCAGCTTACCCTCCGCACCTCACGCCTTGCCCTTCCCCGATCTCTGTCCTCATTATCCATCATTGTGAGAGCCCGCGCGGGTATGTGGGGCATCCAACTCCATGATCGCATGACGCGCGTAGCCATCATGGATGAGGCACTCCCGACGCTTGATTGTCGAGGCCCGACGACGCGGCGGCGAGGACAAGGACCCAGTCGCCGGGACCCGGCGTGTCCAGGCGTCGCTCTGCCTCGCTCACCTCGCCCTCCTCCTTCTCGATGATCCCGGCCGCGTGGCGCTCTCCCGTGCGCGGATCGACCCACGTCGCCCGCAGAGGCAGGCGCAGGCCGGCGAGGCGCAGCGCGAGGGCGCCCTCCGCGGGGGTGTAGACGATGGCGGCCGCGCCGTCCTCCGTGCGCGCGGCCACGATCATGCGGCGCGCGTCCTCTCGTCCCGGCTGCTCCGCCAGCAGGTCCGGGGCGGGCAGCATCGCCGTCCAGGGCAGCGTGCTCAGCAGTTCCACCAGCACCGTCATGTCGTCCGCGCCGGGCATATCCAGCGCCTCGCGCCAGGGCAGCGGCGTGCCCGTATCCTTGTGCGCCATGGGCGCCTCCTTGCCGTCGCTCCAACTCCACACGCCGTGGGCGCCGTAGCACACGCCCGCGGGCGGCGAGGACAGCACGCTCCAGTAACAGGCGCGCCGCACCGCCAGGGCGTCGAAGGGCGTGCGGGAGTGGTGGGCGAGGTGGCCCTCGTAGGCGGCTCCAGGTTGATGTAGGGGCGCGCCGGCTCCCGCCGCCAGTCCCTGCTGGGCGGCCCCTCCGTGATCCAGCGCAGGTATCTCTCGTCGTCGCCGTGGGCGCTCTGGTAGCCCATCACGGTCAGCCACGGCTCGCCGTTGAACTCGTCCAGCACCCAGTCCATGCCGTAGGGATGCAACGTCACCGGCGGATAGGGCGGGGCGGGGAAGACGGCGCGGCCGACCTCGCGCCAGTAGGCGGCGCCGTCGCCGTGGAAGTTGGCCTCGGCGATCAGGTCCCACAGCACGTGGTTGCCGCCATAGCGCGCCACGATGTAGCGCGCCAGCACGATCACCTGGTCGCGCGGCAGGCCATGGCCGGGGTTGAGGGTCGTATCCTTGCCAGCGTGGATGACCAGTGGCACCGCCAGCAGCCCGTGCGCGTTCATAGCGTCGACGCGCGCGTCCAGGCGCTGGAAGAACACGGGGTCGATGGCGATGTGCTCCGTCCCGCTGTAGGCGGCGTGCCCATCGGCGTCGCGCGCGATGGAGCGGAACGGGGTGGAGAGATACTGCACGGCGCTGAACCGCTTGGCCGCGCGGTTGCGCAGGTACAGCTCCCACTCCTGCGGGGTGGACATCATGGGGCCGAGCCAGACGGTGTCGGCCAGGTAGAAGAACGGCGTCCCGTCGGCGTGGGCCAGGGAGCGGCCCGACGGCGCGACGCCCACCGCGCCGTGCCGGTAGAACCTATTGTCTCCCTCGTAGGCGACGCAGGTGAAGGCCCCCTCGCACCCGTCCAGGCCGGGGTCGGCCGGCGTGGCGCGCGTGGCGCGCGTGGCGTAGCGCCAGACGCCCGTCTCGCCGGGGCAGAAGCGCGCCCGCCAGGCGCGCCCGCCGTCCCAGAACGCCGGCACGTCGTGGCGCGCGCCCGACGGCGCGGTGAGTTCGACCCGCACCTCGGCCGTATGCACTGGGTCGTCGATGTCCCGGCTGCTCTCGAACCGCCCCTCCCACCGTCCCCATTGGTGAATCGCCGAGGCGCCGTCCCCTCCCGTCGCCGCTGGGACCGCGTTGGTCTGCTGCATGGTCATCGTCTTCTCCTCCATTACCTGTTGATTGTCGGTGCGGCCTGCGACTTTAGTCGCAGGCCCCGGACATGAACCGCCGCAGTACGTTCTCCGTCATGCGCGAGACGGCATTGTCATAGTTGTTTTGGGAGAGGCTCCCGCACCAGGTGATGGAGCCCACCGAGAAGACGGCGCCCCCGCCCGGCGTCTCGAAGTAGACGACGTCGGCGCGCACGCGCGGCTCCACCGTGCCGCCTTGCTTCGAGTCGCTGGCCGCGATCTCCTCCACCACGTGCTGGTAGGAGTCGGAGAAACCGGTGGCCGTGGCCACGACGAGGGCGTGCGGCGGCGTGCCCAGCGACCCGTCCGCGCGGTCGAGTTCCAGCCCGGCCGCGCCGTTCATGACCAGCCCGCCCGCGCCGATGGGCTCATCGCGCCCGATGCCCTCCACGATGAAAGCCGCGCGCGGGTCGTCGCCCCCCGGTTGCCGATAGTACGGCAGGGCCGTGTCGAAGCCCTGCGTGGTCATGCCGACCCCCACCAGCCGCTGGGGGCCTCGACCCCGGTAGCGCCACAGCCCGCCCTGCTCGCCCGTGGTGCTGTGGTGGGTCTCGCCGGGGGCCGAGCGCCAGGTGCCGGTCCCGATATGCCCGCGCCGGACCTCAATGCGATGCGGGGCGTCGGGGTCGATCGAGGTGACCCAGTAGAAGCCGTTCCCGCCCAGGTACATGATGCGTCCCCCCGTGTCGCGGTACGCCTCCAGCGCGTCGAGCATGGCCGCGGTGGGATACTCGGGATGGCTGCCGGTCAGCAGGGCCTGGTAGGGCCGCAGCAGGCCGACGCCGTCCTGGTGCAGGTCCTCGTCGGTGATGACGTCGTAGGCGAACCCTTTCCGCTCCAGCCAGTCGATCAGGTGCAGGTCGGCGGGGAACTGATGCGGCCCGCGCAACAGCGTCATGTGGTAGCGGGGCCGCATGTTGACCAGCGGGCGCAACCGCGAGGCGTAGCAGACGCCGCCGCCGTCGCTGTGGTGGTCGTACAGGCTGAGCAGTTGGTGGGCATCGGCGTAGTGGTCCTCGGGCTGCAAGTAGTCCTGCACGTCGAAGGAGACCGGCGAGGCCTCGTTGCGCCAGGTGATATGCTCGTCGCCGTAGGCCAGATAGCTCAGGGTCGGCAACAGCACGGCGACCGGCGCGGTGGCCGCGCCGCGGGGCGGGCGCACCACGAACGGCACGTCGTCCTCGGCGTCGCCGGCGCGCAGCCGCGCCGCGTAGACGCCGCTGCGCAGCTCGGCGGGCACGTCCCAGGCCAGATCGGGCTCCCATCCGGCGTCGTCCAGATCGTCGTCGTGGAAGTGGATGGCGCCGTACTCCTCCGGAGCGAGCCGGAAGTCGTCCTCGCGGCCCGACCAGTTGTGCCCGGTCGCGGCGCGCATCGGCATGTTGACGGCGCGGCCGTGGCGCCGGTGCGGCGAGGTGTCGTGGACGACGGTCGAGCCGATGCCGACCGAGAAATCCCAGGCTCCCACCGCCGTCGCCCCCAACGCACGCGCCCGGTCGCCGCCGCGGGCGAGCGCCGCCAGCTCATCCCGTTCCAGGGCGCGGTCGAACACGCGCGGCGCGTCGATCTTGCCGTTGAAGTGCCCCCCCACCAGCGCCCGGCCCGCCTCCGCCCCGTCGGCGTAGCCGGCGATCACCAGCGGCGCCGCGACGGCGCCGGGACCATGGTCGCCGCGCAGTTCGACGGACGCCGCTGTGGGATCCGCCGGCCAATGCGGCAGGGGCTCCTGCACCAGGAGGACGGCGCCGCTCGACGCCTCGTAGGACGCCGCGACGTGGTACCACGTGCGGGCGCGCAGGGGCACGCAGGGGCGCGCCGCTGCGCAGGCGCGCCACGCGGCCGTCTCCCTCCCCCAGCCACAGCGCGAGGCTGCCGTCCTCGTCCAGCAAAAGGCCGTACCCCAGCCCTTCGGGGCGCGAGAACCTGGTGATGATGCCCTGCGCCCCTTTCGCCGGCGTCGTGGGATAGATCCAGGCCTGCAGGGTCAGATCACCCGAGGGGCCGGGCAGCGGACCATCGGGGACCAGTGTCGCTGATCACGAAAACTTTCCAGGCAACGCACTGTTTTGATCACATCGCCTTTCCACAACGTCTATGACGATTTAGACGTTAAAGCCCTCCTACGCAT
>JAABUZ0100001346.1_pt1 | contig 47515 bp, 61 predicted proteins | sample 5562091 | NCBI WGS metagenome assembly JAABUZ01 (sample SAMN12813069, study PRJNA571459) | rock metagenome | isolation source: Antarctica rocks | place: Antarctica: Victoria Land, Linnaeus Terrace sud | collected 2015-12-21 | reverse complement strand
CATGCTCGATCCGCCTCGCTGGCTGCGCGGAGCCGGTACTTCGGATTCATGGTACAGCCTACTCCTCGCAGCCTGTGATGGGAGTTGCGCGGCCGGCATGAACGGAGGAGAATGGACCTATGAGCACCGCACCGAAACGAGCCGCACCCCCGTTCGCGCCATGGGCCGAGGTCGTGCCGGGGGCGCCTCCCGCCACCGTGGACGACCTGCTCGGCTGGCCAGACGATAATGGGTACCGCTACGAAGTCGTGGAAGGGGTGCTCGTTCGCATGGGGGGGACCAGGCCCCAAGCCGGACGCGTGACCCGCCGCCTCTTCCGTGCGCTCGACGCCTACGTCGAGACACACCCCCTTGGTACCGTGACGCTTCCCGATGAGGTCTACGACCTCGAGCGCGCGGGGCAACGCGACACGGGACTACTCCCTGACCTCGGGTTCTATCCGGCCGAGCGTGACGAACTGGTAGAGTCGCGCCAGCCCCTACCGTTCGCCCCTGATCTGGCGGTAGAGGTCGCGAGTCCCTCGCAGCGGCAGACGGACCTGGACGCTAAAGCTCGCCGCTACGTAGCGGCGGGAACAGCGTTGGTCTGGGTGATCTGGCCCGACGGACAGCGAGTCGATGTGTGGCACCGCGATGAAGCTGCGCTCGTTGCCGTCTTGACCCCGAAAGATGAGCTGGACGGCCTCGATGTCGTGCCGGGCTTCACCCATCCCGTCGCCGATCTCTTCGCCTAATTTCCCGCTTCCTCCTCTCCTCGGGTAGTGGGCGAACCCAGGGGTCCGACCTGCGAAAACAGCCGCTAAACCTGGCGCACCGGATAGGCTGCTACATGCTGACAGTATCCGCCTGATACCGTACACATGATCCCTCGGGCGCATCCCTGAACACACCGGGATGAAGCAGACTCGCCAGAATCTCCACGCCTTCGATCAGACGTGGTCCGGGGCGATTGAAATAGGACGAGCCGTCCACCACGAAGACGCGATCCGCGCGCACGGCGGGAAGCCCGTCCCATTCGGGCGGCAGTGCCGCTCTCGACAATTCCTCTGCCGAGCGTTCGACGCCGAAACCGCAGGGCATGGCGATCACCACCTCGGGATGGGAGTCTGCAACGTCTTGCCATGTTACCTGGCGAGAGGGCTGACCAGCCTGACCCAGCACGTCCCGGCCGCCGGCAATGCGCACCATCTCCGGCACCCAGTGTCCCCCAACAAAAACCGGGTCTACCCATTCGAGGGTGAGTGCCGGCACGACCGGCCTCTCCCGCACCGCCTCGCGCACTCGATCCAACCTCGCCTGTAACTGCTGAACCAATTCAGTGGCACGCTGCTCGGCGCCGGTGAGGCGTCCGACCGTGAGGACAGACTCGAGCACCTCGTTCAACGTTCGAGGTTCCAGCGAGACCACCATCGGCGGCCTGACGAGCGTGGCAACCGTCTCTTCCACCAGATCTGCGCCCACTGCACAGACATCGCACAGCTCTTGGGTGAGGATCAGATCCGGCCGCAGGTGGTCCAGCAGGTTCCGATCGAGGTGGTAGATCGTGGCCTCTTCGGCCAGACTATCCCTAACCGCCTGGTCGATCTCAGCCCCTGAGAGGCCCTCGGAGTCGATCACGCTGGAGGTTACCCGTGGTTTCTGCCGGACCGCCGGCGGGAAGTCGCATTCATGCGTGACCCCTACTAACCGATCACTCAGTCCCAGCGCGCATACAATTTCGGTGGCACTGGGAAGCAACGAACAGATGCGTTGAGCGGGCTCTGCCATTCCATCCTCTCAACTTGATGAAGCTTCCGCGCCTCAGCAAGACAGGGCTGCACCGTTATATACGATATAGAAGTCCCTCGCGCTTCATGGCCCCCGATCGTACGAACTGGGCTCCCCTCTTCCGGTCGATGACTACCAGATGGCTGCCAACTCGGGGATGCTGTGGTACCCTGAAAAAACATTGGGCCAGCAGCATGCTCCGCCCACACTATTGATTATCCGGTCTCGTTCCACGCCGAGGGGAGTAGCAGCCCTGCTTGACGGGAACCGTTGCCAAGAAAGGTTCAGCTATGAAATCCCTGGCTTTGGGAGCCGTCGCACTGCTGGTACTGGGCGGAACCACGCTCGGCTCCGCCGCGTCGCTCCAGCACGGAGGACACACGACCGCACTGGCACATACGCAGCGCGTTTCTATCATGCTGCCGGCCATCGGCTACCTCAAGGCACATCGGGTCTTTTTTCCACTACAGACGGCCGCAACGGCGACCCCCGGTACCACCGCAACCGCGGGCACGCCGGTAGCGACCGGAACCCCATCCACCACGGCCACACCCACCGGTCCGTCGTACCCGGACCCGGTCATGTTGCTGCAAGAGACGATCAGTGCGTACGGAGCGCTGAACTCGGTGCACTTCGAGGACATTACGGATGGCGCACAGACCGGCACGGAGAAGTTGCACATTGATGCAGTTGGCGACGCCACCTGTAAGGGTCCGGCATTCAAGGCACACGTCCGCGGCACCGATACACAGGTCGCCACCTCACACAAGCGGTCGGTAAACTATTATCTCGTTCAGTACGGCGCCAAGTTCTTCACCAAATCTGCGAAGAAAAATAGCACCTGGAAGAGTAGCACGGCGACCAAGGCGCAGGCCTTTGGTTTTTCGACTGATAATCCGCTGGCGTGTCCCAACGCCAGCAGCAGCAGTGGTTCAGGGTCGAGTGGCAGCAGTCCGCAGATCAAGGATGTGGTGAACCTCGGTCCTGAATCGTTTCATGGGGTGCAGGTGTGGCACGTCCGAGCAACTCAGGTGACGGTCGATTCACAATCGGGAAATACGTCCGACGCGCAACTCGACTTTTACATCTCGCAAGATCATTTCCTCCCATACGGCTACAACGTATCGGTGGCTGATACCAAGACCAATGTGACACTCGGTCTCTCGCAGCTTCTCACCAAGTTCGGCAAGAAGGTTACGGTGACGAAGCCGAAGCCGGGCAGCAAAAAACCGTAGCCAGGAGAACACGGGCGGTACCAGCACATGGATTCGTACGACCTCTCCCATAAGCTCGCCTACGCGGGTCGTCGCTCACCGGTGCCATTCTTTACCGGGCCGGAGTACCTGAACTCGGTCCCCGGTGTACCGGTGCTCTCCATGTTGCGCATCTTCGTGCCCCCGGAGCTCTGGTCGGAAGAAAACGTCAAACTGGTCTCAAAGGAAATTTGCCGGGTACTCGGCGCCACGGCACAGTTCGATATCGGTATTACCTTGGCGGGAACCAAGAAGTACGACGCGGACCGGCCGGCTTCCGGTGACACCGCTCGCCTGTTGAAGATGGACGCGAACAGCCCGCAGGTGATCCTGCGGCTGCGGGGCGGCCCATCGGGGGACCGAGCCTTCGAAGCTCGCTACCCCAGGTTGCTGTTCACGGAGGCGCCGGGCGACACCTGGCGCGAGCAGTACGCTCCCGGCGCTGTTAAAGAGGCGGCACAGCCCTAGGTGATTTCGCTCCTGCCGGTTGAGGGACTCCCTCTGGTACACGCTGGAGATCCGCTCGCCGATTTAATCGTCGCGTCAGTGGGATCCGCGGGGGGCATGCAGGATGGAGATATCCTGGTCATCGCCCAGAAGGTTGTGTCCAAAGCGGAAGGACGGGTGGTCGATCTCTCCACGGTCGAGCCATCGGCGGATGCCTTGCTCCTCGCGCAACAGGCGGAGAAGGATCCCCGCCTGGTCGAGCTGATTCTGCGCGAGAGTCGCAAAGTGGTCCGGATTCGTCCCGGTCTCATCGTCGTCGAGGACTGTCGTGGTTTCATCTGCGCGAATGCTGGAATCGATCGTTCCAACATCGAGCAGCGTAATGACGATGAGCGCGTGGCGCTGCTGCCCGCCGATCCCGACGCCTCCGCTCGGCGTCTCTGCGCGCGAGTACTTGAATTGACGGGAAGGCGGGTCGGCGTCATTATCAACGATAGCCATGGGCGCGCTTTTCGCGAGGGAACGGTGGGTGTCGCGATTGGGTTAGCCGGAGTCCCCGCTCTGGCCGATCGCCGAGGTGAGGCCGACCTCACCGGTTACGTGCTCCAACATACGGTCATCGGCATCGCGGATGAGATTGCCGCCGCCGCGTCCATCATCATGGGGCCGGCAGCCGAAGGGGTGCCCGCGGTTCTAGTGCGAGGGCTCGATTTGCCGCCAAGCGGCAGTACCGCAAGAGAACTACAACGTCCCGAGGAGAGCGACCTGTTTCGGTAGTCACTACCATCTCTTACTCCCCTCGATCTTTCAGCCTTCGGTAGCCTCGGTGGGAATCACCTGCTCGTCGAGCACGCGCACCAGCCACGCCTCATCGTGTATGGCCGTCCCGAGTTTCTGTGCGCGGGCCAGCTTGGAACCCGGGTCTTCCCCCACGACCAAGTAGCTGACCGCCTTGCTCATGCCGGGGGCAATCTTGGCGCCCAGCGCGCGGAGCCGCTCCTCGGCGTTCCCGCGAGACAGCGACTCGAGCCGGCCGGTAATCAAAAAGGTGACGCCGGCCAGCGGTCCTTGCGGCGTGTCAGCCGCTTGGGCGCGCCAGGTTAGGCCCGCTTCCTTCAACCGTCCAAGGATATCCCGATTCACGTCCTGACTCATCCACTCCACGACACTGTCCGCGATTCTCCGGCCCACGCCCTCGACCTCTTCAATCTGTTCGACACTGGCGGAGGCCAGGACATCCAGATCCCCAAAGACATCGACTAGCCGCTCGGCCGTTTGGTCACCCACGAACCGGATGCCCAGGGCAAAGATCACGCGGTCCAACGCTCTGCGCTTGCTTCGCTCGATTGAGCGCAGGATATTCGCCGCGCTCTTCGCCTGAAAACCAGGCAAGGTCAGGAGCTGTTCGCTGGACAGCGCATAGAGATCGGCGGGATCGCGGATTAGCGCTTCATCCAGCAGCAGCTTGACCAGACGCTCGCCGAGGCCGCGGATATCCATGGCTGGCTCAGAGACGAAGTGTTCGAGCCAGCGAAACCGCTGCGCCGGACACGCGGCATTGGGACAGCGCGTCATGGCCTCTCCCTCGGGCCGCACCACCGGCGTACCACAGGAGGGGCAGGTCTTGGGCAGGTAATAGACCTGTTCCGAGCCATCGCGTTCTTCGACGATAGGTTTGACTACCTGGGGAATAACGTCGCCGGCTCGATGAACAATGACGCGATCTCCGATGCGAATATCTTTGCGCTGTATATCGAGTTCGTTGTGCAGCGTGGCGAGGCTCACCCGAACGCCTCCCACCATGACTGGCTCCAGAATGGCGTAGGGATTAATCGCCCCGGTGCGGCCCACGTTCACTTGAATGTCGTTAAGCCGCGTGGTAGCTTGCCGGGGAGAGAACTTGTAGGCGATGGCCCATCGCGGTTCTCGTCCCACCGCGCCCAGCTCCTCCTGCAGGGCCACCGCGTTGATCTTGATCACCACCCCGTCGATTTCATATGGGAGGCGATCTCGCTCGGCAGCCATGCGGTCGCAAAAAGCATGAACATCCGCAACATCCTCGACATGCTCGACCAGCGGGTTGACTGGAAAACCCCACTGGCCAAGCTGATCGAGTGCTTGCCACTGGCTCTCGAACTGGAAACCCTCTGCATAGCCAATGGCGTACGACCAGAGACGAAGCGGACGCCGGCGCGTCACCTCCGGATCGAGTTGACGCAGCGAGCCGGCAGCGGAATTGCGTGGGTTGGCGAAGAGCAACACGTTTTCCTCGGCACGTCGCTGGTTGAGTTGCTCGAATTCCTCGCTGCGCATGTAAATCTCACCCCGCACCTCAACCCGATCCGGGATGCGGTCGCCCGCTAACTGTTCCGGTATCTCGGAGACTGTCCGCAGGTTCGCCGTCACGTCCTCTCCCTCGGTACCATTGCCGCGCGTGGCGCCGACGCGAAAGATGCCGCGGTCGTAGGTCAGCGCAATGGCCAGGCCATCGATTTTGAGTTCAACCACGAAGTCGATGGCAGCTCGGGGCACCAGATTGCGAACCCGCTGAAACCAAGCATCGAGTTGCTCGTGAGTAAACGCGTTGGCCAGGCTGAGCATCGGTCTCGGGTGGCGCCGCGGCTTGAACCCCTGTGCCACCTCACCGCCCACGCGCTGCGTCGGCGAGTCCGGCGAGCGCAGCTCGGGATAGCGGTCTTCAAGCGCCCGCAGCTCGCTCATCAACGCGTCGTACTGGGCGTCGGTAACCGTCGGCGCATCCAACACGTGGTACCGGTAGTTGTGTTGCTCGATCTCGTGGCGGAGACCGTCAATCTGAGCGGCGGGATCGCCACTTTGCGATGTATGAGCGGCTACTGCCATGGAACTCCCCTGTGTCCTGCGACGTCGAATCGGGAGGTGGGGGGCGTTGTCAACGTAATAGGTTACTATCGCTACGTCAAGTAAGATAGGTCCCAAGAAGCGGCACGATGGAACGCGGCTCGAAACCGAACATGCGTTTGACAATGCCGGGAGATGCTACCACTCCCTGCTGAAACTGGGTCAGCCGTGGTTGCAGAAAGAGGGAACGGCCGGCCGGCAGCAGGGATGTGATCGAGGGGACCAGACGGAGGGGAATCAATACTTTGGGCTTGTTTACCCCCAATTGCCCGGCCACCAGATCCACCAGATGGCGGAAGGTCAGGAAGCTGGGGCCGCCCACTGAGATCATCTGCTGGTTCAGGTTATCGTCGCTGAGAGAAATCAGGATACAGCGAGCCAGGTCTTCCACATCAACCGGCTGACAGCGCACGCGCCCTTTTCCCGGCACGGGAACCAGGGGCAATGACTTGATCAGATCGGCCAGCGGCTGGCTGATCCCGTCGCCAGGGCCTAGCACCATCGACGGGCGGAGAATCACCCAGGGCAAGTCGCAACTCCGCACCGCCGTCTCCGCTTCCCATTTCGCGCGGTAGTAGGGCGACTCGGCGGAAGCATCGGCGCCCAAACAACTGAGATACACCAGCCGACTGACGCCCGCTTCACGGCAGGCGTCGATCACGATGCGGGTGCCTTCAGTGATACATCGTGTCGTGCCCGGATCCGACGATAGACCAGGTGCTAGATGCACCACGTATTCGCAGCCGGCCACAAGAGCGCCGACCGTCTCGGCATTGCAGACGTCACCTGCGGTCGAAGACGCTCCCGCTAGCGGGTCCCCGGATCGCGACAGGCCAACTACTTCGTGGCCCTCGTGGGCCAGAAGCCTCACAGTCGCGTTTCCAACCAACCCGGTCGCGCCAAGAACTGCAACCCGTGCCACGGCGTATCTCCTGCTACTGGCATAACGTCGATGGCGCCTCTTGCTCCAGGCAACATTGCCATGACCTGGACGCCACTACCTCAAGGGTACCAAGTCGCGACACCCGTACCGCCCCGAGACCATGATGACCTTCGTCGCCACTCGCGTTCCACGATTGGTGGCGGCGGTCAGAGACGCCTACCCTCTGTCCGCCGTGTGACTTTGGAAGCACCGGCTGATTCAATGCTGACTCGACGGGCTCGACTACATCCTGGGGGAATCGATCCGACCATCAACCCAAGCTAGAACGGTACGGATGCTAATGCTGTATACCGCACCCCTCCGAGGCTCGCATCGCTGCGCATCAAGGTCAGTTGCGAAACCCGGAGGACCGCCCTGATCCCGGCGCTGCCACGCACCTCGATGACGGTCTCGTCAACGGCGCGAGCCTCTTCGATCGGTACGCCGTCACGCAGCCGAGCGAGCGTCACATGTGGCGAGAAGGGACGCGTCTCGGCGGAAAAGCCGGCCAGGACCAGGCGGTCTTCAAGCCGCCTGAAGACGCGCTGTAGCGCGTCGTACCCATCATCGGCGGCGAGACCCACCCATACCACGCGAGGGGGCCGGCCCCTGCCCGGAAACGTGCCAAGCTGCGACAGCGTCAGCGTAAAGGGGGAAACATCCCGAGCACTGTCACGGATCGTCTGCTCAATCGCCTCGAGCTGGTGCGCGGGAACATTCCCCAGGAAGCGCAGGGTGAGGTGCATGAGGTTCGGGTCGACCAACTTCACCACCCTACCGTGCCGGCGGAAGGCCACTTGCAGTCGGGCAAGGTGTGCTCGAACCTCTGCTGGAATCTCCACCGCCACAAAGACGTGAACCGTTCCAGAGGGCGGTAACTTTGACGAATTGGTGACCATGCACTACGATACGCTACCCTTATTTGATTTGTATTTCACTGCAGCAGAAGGATAGCGTAGACAAATGGCGACCTTGAAACAGATCGGCCCAATCGTAGTCGCTGGGTTTGTGGCATTCGGCCTTGCCGTATGGTTCAGCATCGTGGTCTGGACATTCATGGACATTCGGTCCAGATCACGGGACAAGTTTGTGTGGGCATTTGCCACCCTGCTGGTCTTGCTCTTCAATGTCTTCGGCCTGGTGGTGTACCTCATCCTTCGGCCGCACGAGACGCTCATGCAGGCGTACGAGCGCTCGCTGGAGGAAGAGGCGCTGCTGCAGGAAATCGAAGAACGCCCGATCTGTCCCAACTGCCGGCACCGCGTCCAAGCGGACTACCGCGTATGCCCGAACTGCTTGCAGCAACTCAAGGACATTTGCCGTCACTGCGATCGCATGCTCGAGCTCGACTGGACGGTCTGCCCGTATTGCACCACGGAGCGGAAGGTGCCGCTGGGACTGGATGGCAAGACGGCTGAGCTGGAGAAAGTACCGCTGGCCCTGCATGCGAAGGAACCGGCGGCAGAACAGCCCAGCGGCACGCGCTAGGAGTGTCGTACCACCTGCCGGTCAAAGAGTGGCCGGCCAGCGAGCAGCCGCGTGAAAAGCTGGCTCAGCTTGGTCCCGAGCACCTATCCGACGCCGAGCTACTGGCTATCCTGCTGCGCGTGGGTGTGGTCGGGCAGGACGTGCTCAGCCTTTCCCAACATCTGCTGCGCACCTGCGGTGGGGTTCTCGGGCTCTCCCGTACGCCGCTCTCGGCGCTGGCCCAGGTGCGCGGCATCGGACCGGCCAAAGGCGTGGCAATCGTCGCCGCGCTGGAACTGGGCCGGCGACTCTTGCTGGTGGAGGCAACGGCACAACTGCAGATTCGCTCGCCGCAGGACGTTGCCAGCATCTTACAGTTGGAAATGGGACTGTTGGAACAGGAACACCTGCGGGTGGTGCTGCTCAACACCAAAAACCACGTGCTTGGTATCCGCGACGTCTATAAGGGGAGCCTGAACACCTCTCTGATCCGCGTGGGCGAAGTGTTTCGTGACGCCGTGAAGGAAAATTGCGCCGCCATCGTGGTGGCGCACAACCATCCAAGCGGTGATCCAACTCCCTCGCCCGAAGACATTCGGGTGACGCGTGAATTAGTAGCAGCGGGCAGATTACTGGATATCGAGGTGCTCGACCATCTGGTGATCGGCCGAAACAAGCACGTCTCGCTCCGGCAAAAGAAGCTAGGGTTCGAATGAAACACCCTGCCTTCCCCTCTCCCCAGGCGCTGGAACGTCCGCTGCGCACCATCCACGCGGCCGAGGTTTTTCACGACCACGCGCGCGCCATCGCGCAGGCATGTGCGGAAGCGACCGCAACGGAAACGGTAGTCGCCGTAGTCACCTCAGACTTTATCTTCGATGGACTGTGGGTCTTTCCCTCAGGGGATCTTGCCCGGCGCGTCCCTGAAGTCGAGGATGCAGAGGGGTGGGCTCTCCTGTTCTCGGCGGGAGCAGACGTGGCCGAGATCCAGGAACGGTCCGTGCGTCTGGCCCGTTGCTCATTCAAGCGTTGGGAAGCGCTCCGGCGTTGGACCGGTAAGCACGAGTGACCAGATAGGAAGCACGTGGATGGATAGAAAGCCACCTGGACCGATGAAACGGCGCGACGAGATCGAAGGCGAGATGATTCGCTCACTCGAAGAACGCGGCGAACTGCGTCACCTGCACGGCCGGCCGCTTGATCTGCAGGGCGATGTCGAGTATCTCGCGAACAAAACCTTGAAGGCGCAGGGCTTTTCCCACCCACTGCTGGAACGGGCCAGAGAGCTTGATAGGCCGCGACAAGAGGCGGAGATGGTGTTGGAGCGCCTGCGTCGCCGGCGTAACTGGCTGGCGGATGCGAGATCCGGCGCCACGGCCCAGCAGGCGTTCGCCTTCAACGAACAACGGTGGGCCGCGCTCGATCAGTATCGGGGGAAGCTCGAGGCACTCAATCGAGCCATTCGCGACTACAACCTGGCGGCGCCGGACGTACTTCAACAGCGACCGATGGTGCTCGAGCGTGCCATGAGTGAGGCAGCGGCGGAGATTCCTCCGCTCGAATTGCCGGAGCCGCCTGCCCCATCATCTCCCTGGTTTGGCAAGCGCCTCTTCCATCGCGGTCGTCGAGCCGAATAAATCGGATCGCCTGAACCGCTCTTACTTCTTCCCGAACAACCTGCCAAACAACGAACGTTTCTCCTTGGTTGAGCCCTCGGTCGGCGCAATCTCCGCACTGGCGGCATTCGCTTGATCCAGGGCGGCCTGACGTAGTTCATCGCGGAGGGCGTCCAATCCAGCGGCGTCAGGTGGGGGCAATTGTTCAACATGGCCACTGCCCAGGGGAAAATCGCCCTCTCCCGCCGTTTGGCGCAACGACCACGACACCACGTACTTGGGCCAATCCCGCGAATAGGTAAGCAGTATAAAGCGCGCATGCTCCAGTTCGACCTGCTCGGCCCCGGTGAAGTCGTTCATGGAATCACCCCTCACGCGGCGGCGCCGATCAGTTCTTCGAACCGATCAATATCCGCACGCACCAGAGCCAGGCTGGAATGCCAGAAATCGGGCGTCCGAATATCGATGCCGAAACGCTGCGCCAGGTTCGCGGCGTCGGCTAGCCCGGTGCAGGATAGCAGGTCATCATATCCGGCCTGAAACGCTTCAGGGTCCTGCTGGTACTGGGCGTACAGCCCAAGACCAAAGAGCAAGCCAAACATGTACGGAAAGTTGTAGAACGCACGCTCGGAACTGTAGTAGTGCCCCTTAACCGCCCACATGTAGGGATGCAGCAGATTCTGGTCGAGGCCGTCTCCGTAGGTCTGGCGCTGCGCCTCGAGCATCAGTTGCTGGAACTCCTCAATCGAGAGCTCGCGCCGCCGGCGCTGTTCCAATACCGCGCTCTCGAACTTGAATCGGCTGGAGATATCGACCACAACCTGGCAGGAGCCCTGGATTGACGCTTCCAGAATCGCAATCTGCTCCTGCCGGCCGGCATGGGCCAGAGCGGCGTCGCGGATAATGGTCTCGCAAAAGATACTGGCAGTCTCAGCCAGGGTCATGGGCGTGGCACGTTGCAGGGCGGTGCGATCGATCAGATTGTAATTGTGATACGCGTGCCCCAGTTCGTGGGCCACGGTGCTCACTCCATCGTAGGAAGGAATGTAGTTGGTGAGGACGCGGGACTCACCCTTGCGCAGCGACATGCAGAAGGCGCCGCCTCGCTTGCCGTCCCGCGGCTCGACATCGATCCAGTTCTCGCCAAAGGCGCGGGCCGCAAACTCTCTGAGGCGAGGGGAGTAGGAGCCGAACTGCTCCAGCAAAAACCGCGTGCCCGCCTCGTAATCCCAGGCAGTCTGGGTTTCCCCCACCGGGGCGAAGAGGTCATACCAGGCAAGTGCCGGCAGGGCAAGAGCCTTGGCTTTTGCTCGCAGATAGCGCCGAAAATCCGGGAAGGAGGCCGTGGCAGCCTCCATCATGGCATCAAGCGTGGGGCGGTCAATGTTGTTCTGAAACAGGGCGATATTCAGCACATCGCCCCAGTTTCGCCGGGCGGCCAGCGTATTGCTCTCGCCCTTGATGCTATTCAGGGCAGCGGCGAGAGGGACTGCCACGCTCTCCCACCCTTTGAGCTCTGCCTCGTAGGCCCGACGTCGTAGCTCGCGGTCCGGTTCGTGAGCCATGTTGCGAATCACGCTCATGGGTACGCTCTGCTTCTCGCCGGCAAGCTCGATTGGGACGGTGAGTTGTGACGTGACGGTACCGTGCAGCTTGCCCCAGGCCGAGCCGCCGGTGACTTCCAACTCGGATGCGATCTCCTCGGCCACAGGCTCCATAAGGTGCGTGGCATCCATCTTCGTTTTGTGCAAGAGATACGCATGGTCTTGCGCCACGGCAGACCTGGCTACGAGCGCCTCCACGTCCAGCGAACCGATCCACGCAGTTGAGCGCTTGTCGAGCTTGGAGAGGAGAACCGACTGCTGCTGGAGTTCGCTCATGCGAGCCTGGGCCACGTTGTCGCGGGAATTGGTAGAGACAAACGCGGCAATGTAGGCACGCATGGTCGTGACGCGTTCGTAGAGATCGTTCAATTTCCCGATAACGGTCTCAAAGACGCTGACCGTCTGGTCGCTGAGAGGTTGAGGATCCTGCCGTTGAATATGGTTCCGATCAAAGAACTCCGCGAGTTCGGCGATTTCGGCCACCAGGGACTCGAACCCCTGCTTGAACTCGGCCGACTCCAGCCCAGGGTAAATCACCGCCATATCCCAACGGGGTAGTTCTACTGCAACGCTCATCTCGACTCGCTCTCCGTGCCGCCCGAGCGGACACCCTTTGCACTTCTCTCGAACCAGTTCCCTAACGACACTCCACTGTAAGCATAGGAGGTACACCACGAATCTGGGCAAAGCGGAAGGCGCTGCTCCGCATTACAGGTCAAACTCAACCAGAATGCCCATGTGGTCGGAGGGATACACTCCATTCACCATGTCCGCGCCAACGATCTGCGCGCTTCGAGGCGACGCCGGCAGATTGCGGGCCAGTACATAGTCGATCCGCCGCACCGGAGCGCCACTCCCGTAGGTGAAGCCCGGTTCATGTGGATGCACCGCGGTCCAGCAATCGTAAAAGTCGCCGGCGGATGTCCCCGCCAGCGTCTCTTCACCGATCAGAAACCGGATTTCGGGCGTGTTCGGCTCCGCATTGAGGTCGCCCATCAGAATAGCTGGCTCACTGCCGGAATGCTCCTTCACAAACTCAAACACTTCTCGTGCATTGTGCCGGCGAGCCGGCGCGCTCATCGAAAAGTGGGTGTTGAACACATGGACCGATCCTCCGGCTCGCGATAGAGTAACGCCCAGGCAAAGGCGTTGGTTCTCGTCATCTCGCTGGTGACCGTTCATCGTTAAGTGGCGGGTGGTGACGGCAGACGGCGGCACCCGTGTCAAGAGAGCTACACCTTCGTCGACCCGCAAGATCGGGATATATACCTGGCCAAGAGTCCAGGTCGGAATATACTGAGTCAGCTCCGCAATCTGCTCCGCCTGTCCCCTGCCTCGTTCATACCTGAAGTCGTGGCGTGTTTCTTGCAGCGCCACCACATCAGGAAGGTGTTGTTGAATTATTGAGGCGATAGCCCGGCGACGCTCCTTCCAGGGCCGGGAATAGTTCCAAATATTGAATGTCAGGCATCTCACGACAGCCTCCAGCGAAAGGGAAACAGAGTGAACTCAGACGCATCCTCAGGTACCATATCCGAAGCCACCTTTCTCGTGACGGAACTTCGTTACACGCTGGGTCAGCTTCATGTTCAGCTCGGTGAGATGGACCGCGAGACGCGAGCAGCCATGATGTGCGGCGACCGAAGCGCGGAAACGATCCTGCAAGAGTTGATACGCTCCGAGACGGAGTATCAGAGCAAGTATGCTCACTTGCTCCAGGTGAAGCAGCCAAGCATCGACGACGGTCCTGTGGCCGTCCCGCTGCCGATGCGCGAAGATGATTCTGAGGAGGGCGCGGAGCAACCGGAATTTGAGCAGTTGCGGTCGCGAACCATCGCCATGCTTGACGAGGCGGGCGACAATTGGCCGGCCGGATTGGTCGAGTTGGTCAAGGAGCAGGTGGGGGGTGATCGTCAGCACACCACGGATCTCGCTGAGTGCCGGCGTCAATTCCTGGGAAGGGACCAGCACCCAAACCTCAACGAGTCCTTGACTGCCGGCAACCAGTAAGCGGCCCGAGCTACTGACTGGTAACGCTTGCGGGCTGACGAGCCAGCCATTCGCGCACGATAGCGGCATCTCGCGTTGAAGAGTTTGCCAACTCCCGGGCGGACCACCACCTCGCTTCCCCTTCCGCCGAGGAGACCAGAGAGCCGCCCACCACCGCCCCTTCATAGATGATTCGAACAATGCCGCGCTCGCCCGCCCATTCCGCTCCCGAGTAGACCTCGACCAGACGCCGCACCGAGATATCCAGGCCGGTTTCCTCGCGGATTTCGCGAACAACTGTTTCCTGAGGGCTTTCTTCCCACTTCATATGACCGCCGGGGATAATTGGCTCATCACGAATGGGATCGATCACCACCAGGATGCGATCCCCCTCCATGACCAGCGCCGAGGTGGACACGAAGGGCGGCATATGCCCGAGTGTCAAGGTAGCAGCCGTGCGGGTCACCAGGCGGCCAAGGAAGCGCGCCCCCCGGTATTTCCATGCGCCCTGCGAGGTCACATTCCAGCCGAGGCGCGCCCGGCTTGCGCTTCCCGCACGCGGTCGATCTTGCGCCGTAAGGTGTCCACCGAGAGAAACCCAAAGTAGTCGGCCGAGTCAAGAATGATGGGCTCGCCGTCCTCGAGAGCCGTTTCCATGTGCACGTCTGGCGCGAAATAGAGCCGGCGCACGCTGGCTGGATCTTGCAGCATCGCGCCTAGCCGCTGCATGCGTTCGCCGTACTCTCGCAGCTCAGCCAGGATATCGTCCCCTCGGCCCTGGGCCGTGGTGTCTTCGTCGCTCATCATGCTCGGCAACTCCTTCACGAACTTCGACTTTGCCAGCACCCGGATAGCTCCGGCGGCACGGGCAACTTTTCTACCCTCAGTATCAAGATGCGGACCAAAAGCGATCACCGGACCGCTGCCGGCGCGCCGTAAGGCTCCGATCATGGTCGGCACATCCGCGGCGGCGTCCAGGTCTACCAGCGCCAGACGGAATGGAGCAGCGTCACTCGCCTGCTTCACGAATCGTACCGCTCGCCCGGCGGCCGTAGCCGCGCTCGCGATACGCGATTGAAAGTACAGATCGGTGCAGACCGCCAGAACATCGTCCATGCACCACTATAGCCGTCGATGGCGCCCGTCGATCGCCTGCCGCGCAGGCCGTCCGCACCGACATCGCTGATATCCTGAATGACCGGAGGGACTACGCGATGAGTACGAATGCGACACACTCGATCAGCGAGGAGGAAGCACGGCAATATCGGGCCGAGTTTCCCATTTTTGAGCACACGACCTATTTGAACAGCTGCTCGTTAGGACCGCTCAGCGGCCGGGCCATCGCAGCGCTCGATCAGTATCGTGAGGGCTGGTCGAGATACGGCGCCCCGGCATGGTGGCAGGTCTGGATGCCGCAACTGGAGCAGGCCAAGGAACGCTTCGCTCGACTGATTGGAGCGGGCGCGCACGAGGTCACCATTAGTCACTCCGTTTCCAGCGCTCTATCCTCCATTTCCAGCGCCCTCGATTATCGACAGCGTTGCGCGGTGGTCTGCGCCGACCTGGATTTCCCCACCATCTCGCATCAGTGGTTGGCGAAATCCCGCGAAGGGGTTGGCGTCCGCTTCGCCCGCTCTCAGGACAAGGTTCGTGTGCCGCTGGAGACCTACGAGCAACAGATGGATCAGCAGGTCGCGGCCATCGCTACCTCGCACGTGTTCTATGCAACGAGTTATGTACAACCCATTCGAAAACTGGCCGATCTGGCCCACTCCCACGGAGCGAAGCTGGTGGTCGACGGATACCACTCGGTGGGGGTGCTGCCGGTCAACGTCAAAGAGCTCGACGTCGATATATACGTTGGAGGCGTGCTGAAGTGGTTGCTGGGCGGACCCGGGCTTACCTTCATCTATGTTCGCGAGGAACTCCTGACGGAACTGCAACCTCGTGTAACCGGCTGGTTCGCCGCTGCCGATCAATTCGCCTTTGACACGCTCAATCTCGAGCTGGCGCCCACCGCCGACCGATTTCAGCTCGGTACCCCCGCCGTGGCGACCGCCTACACCGGGGTTGCCGGTATGGACATGATTCTAGAAGCCGGCCCCGAGCGCATCTGGAATCGCCTACAACTCCTCACCCAACGGATCGCTGAGCGTGCTGCCCGAGACGGGTATGGCATCGTGTCGCCCGAAAACGCCACGGAGCGCGGCGGTGTCGTAATGTTGCGCCTCCGCAACCCCCAAGAGACGGTCAACGAGCTTGCCCGGCGCGGTTTCACGGTCGACTATCGCCCCGGATTAGTGCGAATCTCACCGCACTTCTTCAACACGCTCGACGATGTGGATCGTGTGATGGACGAGATCGCGGCGATCCAGCAGGAAACGGGCTAGACTCTAGCGATCTAGCTCGTCCAGGATCGCCAGCACCATAGCCAGACGCTCTCGCGCCGTGCCGGCTGCGGTGCGGGCGGCTTGCCGTCGTGTTGGGTCAGCGCGAGTGGCCCACTCGCGAATATCCTCTTCGCTGACGCCGCTCCAGCGCGAGTCGGAGGTGAGACGAGGCTGCACCCGGGCGGAGGCGCTTTTGGTCCGCCGGGGCGGCTCATCCGCGGCCACGCCCAACTCCTCGACCAGGGTCGCGACGTCGGCGCTACGCAGAAAGGGGTTAGCGGGTTTCCCGCCATACGCCTTCAGTTTTCCACTTTTGACCCAGTCGAGGATCTGGTCCTGCGTGGTATGTAAGACTTCGGCCGCGTGGACAGCATCGATGAAAGCAAAACGGGACAGAGCAGATGTCACGGAGACTCCCCAGATAGTACGGTGTGGCGTATGCTGAGAGCGTCCAACACACTACCTCAGTATAAAGAGGGACGGAACACGTGGAGCATCAACGGGCGCCCGACGAACAGGTGGTTCTGCAGGCGTGGGGCGATGTGCTCAGACGATACCGTGTCTGGCAAAGGCTGTCTCGCCGAGAACTAGCCCAGCGCGCCGGCTTGTCCCCAGTCTTCCTGGGCGAGATTGAGCGAGGCGAGAAGGATCCCTCATCGCACTCGCTTTGCCTGGTAGCCAGGGCCCTGGACGTACCGCTCTCAGAACTGTATGTACGCGTTGCCACCCGGCTCGACAGGAATGGGCACAATTCCTCTCTGAACGACCAACCCTCTCTGCCGCTGGGCGTCGCCGAGCAGAGCGAAGAGTATCTCGAGGGAGTCGCCCCCGCAAAAGACGCGACGGCGTTTGACCTGTACCGAATTGCGCGCCTGCTCCGAGGTGATCAACAGGTTTCGCTGGTGCTGTTGGCTCAATCGCTGCTACCAGATCGACGATAGCACGCGCCAGGTCTTCCAGGTTCAGGGCTCAGAGAGGTTCAGGGCTTAGAGGAGGTTCAGGGCTCAGAGAGCCGCCTGGGCGATGATGCCGAGCGAGCAACGACCCGGCCAGCATCGGTCCGGATCGCTGGCCAGTCGCACGTCGTGCTTGGGTGCACGCCCTCCAGTCATGGGGAGTAGGGCATCCCGCGCGGTGGCCGCAATCATCTCATGAATCGCTCCGCTGGACGGGGAGAAGCTGGAAGCGTGGAGTACCTGATTGGAATCACGCCATACCCAGAAGTGGCGCAGAGCCGTTCCACATTCACATGTATCCAACAGAACAACCTCCTGAACGTTTCACCAATGGAGATCCCATCACTCGACACTATAAGCATTGCACTTCAGTTGTCAAGTGCAGTGCATGTATAGAAGTCCCCTGCGGTTCCAGCCCGCTTTCCCCGGTCACTGAAAACTAGGGGCGACCGGTGGCGTGCGCCTGTCGTTCGAGCTTGGTCTGGCAGGCAATGCAGTGGGTCGCCGCGGGAAACGCCTCTAAGCGTTTTTCCGGGATGGGTTGGCCACACGTCTCGCACAGACCATAGGTTCCTTCGTCGAATTTACGCAAAGAATCATGGACCTCTTGCAAGCTCGCCTCGAGGGTGCGTTGCACCGTCAGGTTCTTTTCGCGCTCAAACAGCTCCGACGCATCGTCGGCCGGATGCTGATCTGCTCCATCTTGCTCGTCGGCCTGAAAAACATCACTCCGGGTTGCAACTCCGACCATCGATATTTCATGTTGGAGACGATCGCGTTCTCTCAGTAATTGCTCGTGCAACGCGTTGCACATGTCTTCACTAATCATCCAGCTACTCCTTATTGCATCCCGACGAGACGGGTGAATGAACCGGCCAATGAAACTCCACCGGGCAGCAGTATGCCGCAATGGTACTACAAAATAGAAAAGAGGCCGACAAACCGTCGGCCTCTCTTGCTCTTATCCGACGTTAGGCGCTGCAGGGGCGAGCCGACCCACCCTCGTCTCCCGAGGTAAAGGACTGGCCGCAGGAACAACTCGTGATGGCGTTGGGATTGTGGATGGTGAAGCCGCCTCCCATGAGTTCGTCGACGTAGTCAATCTCAGCCCCCTCCAGGTACTGGGCGCTGAACTCGTCAACAAACACGCTGACACCCTCGCGTTGCTCGATCGCGTCACCATCCATGGCACTATCTTCAAAGCGCATGCCGTACTGAAACCCGGAGCATCCACCCGGGGAAACAAACACCCGTAGCCCCAGGTCGTCCAGCCCTTGCTGCTGCATTAAGCCCTTCAACTGCGTCAGAGCCTGTTCCGAAACGTTGATCATTACCTGTCCTCCGAACTTCGACCGAAGAGAACCTCTGGGGCCGCTCTACTAGCCAGAATACCACGCCCCTCCACCCATAAACAACCCGTTCGTCGGTTCTGTCAAGTCTGAATCCGGTTACGCGAACCCTTGGATTCCACAGCGTCTATCACGATGGAATCACCTACCTACGGTAGCGAGTCTGTCCTGCTGTACGATCCTTGTTCAGCTTCCGATTCAGGTGCAGACCTTCAAGAACAAACTCGGTGGCCGAGGCAATCATGGCCGGGTTGCCCTGCGCGTTGAGCTTCGACACCGCAGTCTTTAATCCATTGATCTTGAACGCCTGTTGAGCGTACTCCATGGACGGCATGGTGTCCGATACCTCGAGGCGCAGACCACTTTCGAAGCTACGAAGCAGGTCCTCAAACTCCTGCACCAGGAAGTATCGGTTCCATACGTTGATAACCGCGGCCTTCATGAGCTTATCGATGATCTTGTGCTCGGTCGCATCGCCCAGGCTTTCCAGCTCGATCTTCCCGGCGGTGGACGCCACCAGCGCCGGCAGATCGCTCACGCGAGGTACCACGCACTGCTCCCGCAGCCGCACAGCGCGCTTCAGCGCATTGCTCACCAGATTCTCGTAATTGGCGATGGAGACGCGTACACTCACGCCCGAACGCTGACTGATATCCGGGCTCTTGCGGGCCAAATGGGTAATCTCGGCCACAATTTCCTTCATAAACTCGGGTACCACGGTCTCGAAACCATCGCCGTCGAAACGGAGCCGTTCTCGCTCCATGATGTCAATTTCATACTCCAGGGTGCGCGGGTAGTGCGTCCGGATTTCCGAGCCGCACCGATCTTTGAGTGGCGTAATGATACGGCCGCGGTTGGTGTAGTCCTCCGGATTGGCGCTCGCCACGATGAACAGGTCGAGCGGCAAGCGAATCTTGAAGCCGCGGATCTGCACATCGCGCTCTTCCATGATGTTGAGCAGGCCAACCTGGATGCGCTCCGCCAGATCGGGAAGCTCGTTGATGCAGAAAACGCCCCGGTTGGTGCGCGGCACCAGGCCGTAATGGATCACGAGTTCGTCCGAGAGGTGGCGCCCTTCAGCCACTTTGATCGGATCAACCTCACCGATCAGGTCCGCTATGGTGGTATCCGGGGTGGCGAGTTTTTCCCCGTACCGGCTCTCGCGGGGCAGCCACGCGATCTCGACATCGTCGCCAAACGTCGTCACCCTGTCTCTACACGCTCGACAGATGGGCGAGAAGGGACTGTCGTTGATTTCACATCCAGCAATCACCGGGACCTCTGCATCAAGCAGACCAATGAGCGCCCGCGCCAATCGGGTTTTGGCCTGGCCGCGTTCGCCCAGCAGGATCATATCTTGCCCTGATAGGAGCGCGTTTTCGACCTGTGGCAGTACGGTGTCCTCATATCCCAGGATGCCGGGAAACAGATCCGCTCCACTCTGAATTTTCGCAATGACGTTCTTCCGCATCTCTTCTTTGATGGAAAGAACGGTGTAGCCGCTTTCACGCAGCTGGCCGATGGTGGTGGGGGTCGCCATGAAGTCTCCTCTGAGTGACGCAAAGGCTACAGCAGGCGCACCCGCTGTAGCCTCAAGGAACCGCCTTTGGTGGTGTATCGTTGCCCTCATTGTACCAGAGCACTTTTCGGCCCCTGCTATGGTGGATCCGAAGGCGCGGGGTCCATCGGCTCCCACGTTGACGATACGGCGCCCAGGACATCAGCCAGAGAATAGCGGCCGAGCGTCAAACCGAAGCGCCCCATGCGTAAAGGCCGAGCAACTTCGGCGCTGGGCCGCCGTCCATTCGGTAGCATGTGAGTGGAGATCCCGGGCCGAGGCGCCGCACGGAGAGCCAGGGGGTGATCCAGGAGGGACAGGACGGGAATGGGAGCGCAGAGACAACCAGGGAATTTCCTGCCACGCGTCCTCCTGGATTGGCTACGGCCTCGCCTCACTGAGACCCAGATTATGGTCTTCATGGCCTTTCTGGTGGGCATTGGTTCGGGCTTTGGCGCTGTCGCCTTCCGAAAGCTGATCGATCTCTTCACCTGGGTCTTCTTTTCGGAACTCGCCCCGCGGCTGCAGGGTGCACTTGGCGGCGGCCGCGTCTACCTGCTGCTATTGCCGCCGCTAGGCGCGCTCATCTTCGGCCCGCTCATTCGCTACTTCGCTCCGGAAGCACGCGGGCATGGTGTGCCGGAGGTGATGCTGGCGGTTGCGGTACAAGGAGGGCGCATGCGTCCCGCCGTCGTCGTGGTCAAGGCGGTTGCCTCGGCCCTGACCATCGGATCCGGTGGTTCCGTCGGTCGTGAAGGGCCCATTGTCCAGATCGGCGCGGCACTGGGCTCCAGCCTGGGTCAGTTGTTCAAGATGCCGGAGTCGCGCATCAAGAACCTGGTCGCCGCCGGAGCGGCCGGGGGCATTTCGGCCACCTTTAACGCTCCGTTCGCCGGTGTGTTCTTCGCCCTTGAGGTGATCATGGGAGAGTTCAACGTTCGGAATTTTGCCACGCTCGGCATCTCTGCCGTCACTGCCGACGTCATTGGGCGCGCCTTCTTTGGGATTCATGCCTCCGTTGCAGCGCCGCTCTACCAGCCCCAGTCGCCCATCGAGCTCCCGCTCTACGTCGTGCTTGGCGTGTTAGCCGGCCTTCTCGGCATCCTGTTCATGCGGATCCTCTACCGGACCGAGGATCTCTTTGATGCGTTGCGCGTTCCTATACCGTTCCTCACCAAGCCGGTGATCGGCGCGCTGATTCTGGGCGCGCTTGCCATTGTCATTCCGCGGGGTCACAACAGCGTGCCCTCCGCCATCATGAGTGTGGGCTATCCGACCATGACCTCCGTCCTATACGGCCGGCTTGGCCTGGGGCTGATGCTGCTGTTCCTGGTGGCCAAGGTGATCGCCGTCTCCCTGACGATCGGCTCTGGGGGTTCGGGTGGCGTGTTCTCTCCGTCGCTCTACCTCGGGGCCATGCTGGGAGGCGTCTTCGGTACCGGCCTGCACACGCTCTTCCCTCATGCGATCCCCGCCAATACGCTCGGCTTCGCGCTGGTGGGGATGGCTTCCGTCTTCTCTGCCGCGGCCCAGGCGCCTATCACCTCGATTACCATCCTGTTTGAGATGACCAATGACTACCAGGTTGTCCTGCCACTCATGCTGGGCGTTGCCACCGCGACTTTGGTCGGTCGGTCACTGAGCAGCGAGACGATCTATACACTCAAGCTGTTCCGCCGTGGTATCCAGTTGGGACCCACCGGCGGCGTGTTGAGCGGCGTCCGGGTGCGTGACGTGATGGGCCCGGTGGAAGCGGCAATTCCGCCGTCTCTCCCCGTCAAGAATCTCATAGATCTGATGATGCGCCACCACCTGCTTGGCTTCCCGGTGGTCGACCAGGCGGGTGATCTACTGGGCATGGTGAGTGTCACCGAGATCGAGGAGGAGATGCTTGCCGGCGAGCAGGACCGGACGGTTGCCGGCCTGGTGGAGCGGGTGGCCACCGTCTTTCCGGATGAGACGCTGGAGGAGGCGCTGCAGCGTCTCACCCCGAGCGATCAGCGCCGCATACCCGTTGTGTCGCGTGAGAATCCACGCCAGTTGGTCGGGATGCTCTACGCCTGGGATGTCCTCAATGCCTACCACACGGCTGTTCACGCGCGCAGAGCACAACCGATGCCGAGGGATCGTAGGCCGTTGGAGGCGGACGCGGACCTCCAGACCACGCAACTCACAGTCCATCCAGCCGCTCCCGCCGCCGGCCGTGCCATCCGGGATCTTTCCCTGCCGACCGACGCCCTCATTGTCATCGTTCGACGTGGGGGCGCCTCGTTGGTCCCGCGTGGCGGAACCGTCCTGGAGGCAGGGGACGAAGTGACGGTGTTGGCGCCTGAAGCGGAGACAGCAGTGATCGAGGGGATGCTGCGGGGCTAACTATGGTGGTCGAGAATGTGGTCCCGGGATATACTGCCTCCATGAGCGTCCGGGTGCTGGCCGTCCCCTATGACTCGGGCAATCGAGCTGTGCGTATGGGCGCGGGGCCGGACCGTCTGCTTGAGCACGGATTGGCTCACGCTCTGTGCTCGGCCGGGTACGACCTCGATGTGGAGCACGTCGAGGTGGGGGGGGGATTTTCGAGCCGAAGTTGCAACCTCGTTCGATCTCTATCGGCGCCTCTCGCACTGCACCCGGGCAGCGATTGATGCCGGGACCTACCCACTCGTTCTAGCCGGTAACTGTGGCAGCGCACTCGGTACTGTCAGCGGCGCCGGGAGCGAGGAGATGGGCATCATCTGGTTTGATGCCTATGGTGACTTCACTACTCCCGAGACATCCACCAGGGGATTTCTTGACGGAATGGGTCTAGCCGTCCTCGCAGGCACCTGCTGGCAACCGCTTGCATCGACGGTCCCCGGCTTCCGCCCGGTACCGGCCGGGCGTATCCTGCACATCGGGGCACGCGACCTCGACAGGGGGGAGGGAGAACGCATGCGTCAGGCTGGTGTGACGCTCGTTGAAGCCGGGTCTATTGAGCACGCAGAGATTCATGCCGTGCTCGAACCGGCATTGAGCAATCTGTGTGCACGCGTCTCCGAGGTATATGTCCATGTTGATGCGGACGTGTTTGATCCTACTGTGGCACCGGCAAATACCTATCAGCCAAAGGGGGGATTGACTGTGCAGCAGATCGAGGAAGCGCTTGATGCCATCGGACGTGTGCTATGCATCCGCGCGGCAGGCGTTGCGGCGTATGATCCTGCCTGCGATCCTACCGGTTGAGCAGCAGATGTCCTGACGAGGATCGTCGAGCGCCTGCTTGTGGCTAGCGGGGTCTAATTCGGCCGACGCGTCCAGTACCCAGCGAGCGGTCACGCGGACACGTCGCGAGCAACCGCCGCTTGACGGTCAGCGATGAGTTCCTTTGCCATGCTCCCCTCGATCCCGGCAAACATTCGTCGGAGCCGTCGCTTGATGGCATGAAGTGGGATGAGCACGACCTGCTCACCGTCGAGGCGCAGGACAACGCTCGCGCCAGGCTCGATGCCTGCCGCTCGCAGCACCCCCGCTGGAATCAGCACCCGCCCCTCGGGTCCAACCGTGACCTCATAGCTGTCGCTCATAGCTCGATAATGGCAAAGATCGAAACTTCTGTCAATACTCGCTTGAAGATGACACATACCTGTCCAATGTATCCTCAGCACGGGTGTCCGAAGCACATCTCCGTAGTAGTAAGAATTCCCGAAGAATGAGGTTTCGGACATCCGTCACTGTTGGCTGCTACAAGCCCAAAACCATGGCGGCGGCGGGATTCGAACCTGCGACCAAGAGCGTACGAATTCTTCGCTGCAGGGTTTGCCATTGGTCCGCGCTGTTCGCCCTCGTCCGGTACTTGGCGCGTGGACGCTGCATATCGACGATAATGGCCGCTGCAAGTCTCTGGCAGGCGGCCTGGAAGGAGATGGAGTGCGAGAAGAAGGACAGCCGTCTGCCATATCTACAACAATTCAAGCCGCTTTTCAGCAGTTTATCAGAAGCGAAGCCGAGATTCAGAGCAGTAGGATAGAGGGCAATCGTAGGAGCGGAGAAGAAAATGGCTGAGGCAACCACTGCGACCCACGTCGATCAGCAGGAGTTCGCGTCCCGGCTGGCCGAGCTGGCGGGTGACTTCCAGGTGCCTGGCGTCGCAGCCGGGATTTATCATGAAGGCGCTGAACAGCACGCCGTGTATGGCATCACCAGCATCGAGAGTCCGGTCCCGGTGGACGAGGATACTCTGTTTCAGTTCGGCTCCACGGGCAAGACGTTCACGGCCACGGCCATCATGCGGCTCGTCGAGCAGGGCAAACTCGACCTCGGCGACCCGGTCCGCAGGTACGTACCCGAACTCAAACTGAAGGACGAGGACACAGCCCAGAACGTCACCCTTCTCCAGCTACTCAACCACTCGGCGGGTTGGCAGGGCGACTTTTTCGAGGATACCGGGAGAGGCGATGACGCCATCGCCCGTTATGTGGAGAAGATGGCGGACCTCGAACAGGTGAGCCCACTGGGTACGCAGTCGTCGTACAATAACGCCGCTCTGGTCCTGGCCGGACGAGTCATCGAGAAGGTGACGGATCAGGTGTACGAAGAAGTCATCAAGGAGCTTCTGCTGCAGCCGTTGGGACTAGAACACACTTTCGGCTTCATGAACGACATCATGACGAGACGCTTCGTGGTGGGCCACACCCACCATCAGGATGGCAAAATCACGGTGGCGCGGCCCTGGGCGCTACCCCGCAGCCTCGCACCGGCGGGCGGCTGGTCGGCGAGTGTCCGCGACCAGCTTGCGTGGGCGCGCTTCCATCTGAGCGACGGTCGCGCTAAGAACGGCGAGCAGGTACTCTCGAAAGCGTCACTGGATCGAATGAAGGAGCCGACCTTCAGCCTGGGAGGAAGCGCTATCGGCGACTACGTCGGCATCTCCTGGTTGATGAAGGATCTCGACGGCACCCGCTTGGTCGGTCACGGTGGCTCTACCAACGGCCAGCGGGCAGCATTCCAGATGGTACCCGCGCGAGACTTTGCAGTGGTGGTGCTCACCAACTCGGTGCCCAACGGTGCTCAGTTGCACGAGGCGCTGGTGAAGTGGGCACTCGAGCGCTACCTGGGTGTCGTCCAGCCAGAGCCGCAGCCGATCACGCTGACCGAGGACCAGTTGTCCGCGTACACCGGCGCCTACCGGGCGATCGGTTCAATCGTCCACCTGACGATGGGAAAAGGCCGGCTGCTGGTGAAGACCGAGCCCAGCCCCGAAGCGCGGGCCAGGAGCCGCGAGCGTGGAGAAGACGAGCCGGAGGACCAACCGCCGTATCCCATCGCAATTCTCGCCAACGATACATACGTCTTTAGTGATGGCCCGGCTAAAGGTGTGCGTGGATTCTTCACGCGCGACGATGCAGGGCTCGTCACTGGGATCAATCTCGGAGGCCGATTGGCAACGAGACACGGTGAAGGCGTGAGCACCTGACGTGTGGTAGCAACCTCTGCGCTTACGGTCCCCAAGTCTGGTGGAGCACGCGGATCCAATGAACCCATACACGACTGGTTTCCGCCTCCATTCACGACCTATCATGTGTCCATGGATACATTCTATGGACATAAAGAACCAAGCATCCCGGCGGGCGAATTCAAGCAGCGTTGCCTGGCGCTTCTCGACCGGGTAGCCGAGACCGGCATGCCTATAGTGGTAACGAAGCGCGGCCGACCGGTGGCGCGCGTCGTGCCGATCGAGTCGCCGGCGGATGCGCTCAAGGGGAGCATACGGGTTCTTGCGGAGCATGAAGAGGACCTGTACTCGACCGGAGACACCTGGGACGCCGAGCATCCAGGATGATATTGCTGGACACCCATGCCCTTATTTGGTGGGTCGAGGGGAGCGGGTGACTCTCGCAGGGGGCTGCGGCCGCGATTGAGGAGCAACCGCCCGCGCTGGTCAGTCCGATCTCGTTCTGGGAGCTGACTGTCCTCACTGATCGAGGGCGGATTGCGGTCGACCGGGAGGTGAGCCAATGGTGCCACGACCTGCTCACTGCCGGCACGGTCCAGGTTGCGCCCCTGACTCCCTTTGCTGCCATCTCCGCCGCGCGCTTACTGGAATTTCACGGTGACCCGGCCGACCGGTTTATCTACGCGACCGCGCGTGAACTCGCTGTCCCCCTCATTAGCAAAGACGCACAGCTCAGAGGTTACGCCGCCCAGCGGGGTGATGTTGAGGTTATTTGGTAGTCAGATAGACCAAGTGGCGGCGGCGGCGGCGGGATTCGAACCTGCGACCAAGGGCTGATGAGTTGTTGGGTGTCCGGTGTGCTGCTGTTCGGCGCTGCCTGCCCTCGGTCGGTGTTTGGCGGTTGCAAGCCAAAAAGTGAGGGTAATCGGACATCAGCAATCGGGAGCGGATCGGGACGCCGGTCGATTGTCACGGTTGCCGTGATACACTGAAACCGTGGAGTGATAGAGGGTATGGAGCAACGGAACGTTACAGTATCCTTGCCGGTCGAGCTTCTGCGAGAGGTCAGGCACATGGCGGTTGATCGCGGCGTTTCCCTGTCGCGCTTCATCGCACTGCTGCTCGAGCAACAGGTCGAGGAACGGCAGCACTACGAGGCGGCGAGAGACCGCCAGGTTTCGCTGCTGCGGCTAGGACTCCCTCTCGGAACACAGGGGCGAGTCGTCTGGAGCCGCGGAGAACTCCATGAGCGCTGAATTCTGCGACACGAACCTCATCGTTTACGCATACGATGTGACCGCGGGCCTGAAACACGAGGTGGCGGGCGATCTGCTCGCTCGCCTCTGGGAATCGGGCAATGGGGTGATTAGCATACAGGTCCTGCAAGAACTCTTCGTCGCCTTGACGAGGAAGATTCCGCAGCCGCTGCCTCCATTACGCGCTCGGGCCATCATCGCAGATATGACGACCTGGCGGGTCATCGAGCCAGGTTCACGCGACGTGCTGGCTGCCGTCGATGGAATAGAAAGATGGCACGTGTCCTTCTGGGACGCCATGATTTTGACGACGGCCATCCTCGCTGGTGCCCGAACCGTCTGGTCAGAGGACTTGAACGACGGTCAGGCGTACGATGGCGCCATCGTGCGAAATCCCTTCTTGCTACCGGGCCAACTGTAAACCATACCAAGCAGACTGAGTTGGAGTTGCGCGGTCGGACACGGCGGCACCCTAATCGACCATCGACTGCGCGATGCCGGGGAGACTCTGGCCGGGATCGTCTCGACAGGAGTCGATGTCCTCGAGAAAGACAGACAGCACATTCACGCACGCGTCGAGCCAGGTACGGTCGGCGAAGATGCTGTCGAGATAACGGTCGAAGGAGATCAGTTTCCGCTTGTGCAAGCCAATGTTGTGGTGGCGGCGGCGGGATTCGAACCTGCGACCAAGGGCTTATGAGTTCTTGGCTGTGAGGTTTGTGGGTGTTCGGCGCCATTCGCTCATGTCCGGTTTTCGTCGGAGCCAAGCCAAAAAACGAGGTGAGCGGCTCCCGGCGGCCGGGTGCGGTTCGCCGCGAACAGAGCGAAATGGATGTAGAAATGGATGTATGACACGGACATCGCGCGAGTTTCCTTCACCCTTTTGTAAACCCGGAGTCCACGCAAATGCCCTTAATCTGGGTATCCTGACAGGCGGCTCCGTTTCAGTGACACTGCTTCAGTTCCTGGATGTTGATCCGTCTGCCAGGTTCAATGTGATCGTGGTGTCCCAAACGACTTCCGCCCGCTCCCGGACGATTATTGGACAGTGCCACCCCTGGGTCGGAGGATGCGCTCCTACCGCAGGATTCGCGCTGCTTGGTTGCCCAAGATCGGCGAAGAGTACACCGCCCGGATATCAGGACCGAAGCAGTGGCGGCGATCCGGCTGCTCCACGTTGCTCACCTAGAAGACTCTCGCACGCTGGGCGTGTTGGAACTCGCCGTCGAGTGATATTTCGCGGGGAATAGCAATGTGAGTCCTGCCCACGAACAGACTTTCCCCTCGTACATGGAGAAGCTCCATAGGGTTCGCGCTCGGGCCGTAGCGGATTGCTTCGACCGTATGCCGGCTCCTGCTGTAGACGAGGATTACGGGGAGTGTCTGCTCCTGCATCCAAATGTACCGTTTCCCCGCGATGGCGCTCCGCAGCCCGTACCAGCTACCAGACTGTGACTGAACGACGACCGAATATGCCTTGTGGCGCCGATCGTACACCACGACCGGACCTTTGAAGAAGAACAACCAGTCCATTGAGCCTTGTCGGATGCTCGCGTGTGACCAGCGGAGGTCAACGGGTGCCTGAGGATAGGACCTTAGATGCACAGTGGCTCTTTCGCCCGTCTTTTGTAGGCGGTCAATTAGCCCATACCCGTTGTCCCCTACCCACTGGGTGAGCGCCGCGCCGAGAGAAGTGGAGTTCGAGGAGAAAGGAACGCCAGCTAGTTCGTCAACCTTCCGCACCATCCAGGTCTGTATTGGGAGAGGGACCGATGGCGACACGTTGACGTTAGGACGCAGCAAGTTGAGGTTGTCTTCGGCACTTGCGTGGTAGTAGGTAGACGATCGTCGATCCAGCACAGTAATCTTCCAGGACTGAAGAGCGTTCCCGATCGACTCATGGACTGCATAGAGCTCTAACTTCCCGTCGCCGTCCATGTCTGTTGCTCCGTAGCTCTTCCTGATTCGCAACAGATGTCCGCCGAAAAGAAACTGGGCGAATCCGTGGAGGCGCGTCGGTGCGTCGATGTACTCACCCCCAGCCTCGTGAAGAAGGTGGACCGAAAACCAGGCCGTTACGCCAGGCGGATTGTGTTTGTCGCGTACCGCCACGGCGATAAACTGCTCGTCGCTGTCGCGGTCCCGAAACGGCACGGCATCAATAGCATCAGGACCGATGCTCGGGATGCCACGCGCGATACCGAGTGCCTGTTGATAGGACAGATTGCAGGTAACGAGCCCGAGTGAGCAACGGGCCTCCTTGACGTACGGGAGCCCCGACCCTATGAGGCCCTGGGCTGCCGCGTACACGGTTCCAAAGACTGTGACGAGGGCAAAGGCTACCAGCGCACCGCGCCACTGTTTGCGGAGCTCTCCCAGGATCGACGTCCCTTCCTCGACTCCTTGTGGTTGTGAAGCATCAGTCATTGGGCAACCTCTTGTCGGACTGCAAAGAGCAGGCGGACGCCACCACGGAAGTGGGACACCCGCCTATCCTCCAATTATATCGGGACATCTGTTCCAGAGAGAGCCCAACTGCTTCGTTGCTGCCGCGCCCGCTAGCGAGCCGGTCACTGTGCAGAGGGGCGTGGCTCGCACTACTGATGTGACCACGGTCGCCATGGACCGTAATCGCTACTGTTTACCGGGCCTGGATGGTGCCGATCTCGGTCACGCTTGTCGGTAACAGCTTGTCGCCGGAGCACCCCACGGCACGGTACACGGCCACTTGTGTGGGGAATTTTTATCGCAGTCAAATTGAGCTTCGGCGCTGACGCTGGCTCACCCTCCACGTGTGTGATAACGACTCCGGCGTGATAGAGACGGAGAACCCGCAGTCCGGCTCGCCCCCACGTGTGCGGGGCCAAGTTCGGAGGAGGATTCAGCCAGTCATACACCGTTGATCCACCCTCACACGTGTGGTGACGAGATGATCAACTGCTCCAGCCGGTTCCCTGAGGGCTATTGGCCGGTGCCATCTCAGGTTGGTATCAAGACGTGGCCCAAGATTCCGCTTCCCTGCTGCCCGAAGATCGCCGATGAATATACCGTCGGGGGTAATTAGCAGTTTCATGGTACGCGCCAATCGCCGAGCAACGTGAATGCTCCCCAAAAGTAGGTGCGCTTCCACTCCGTATGTTGCCGAACTTCCAGCATTGCCTCGACTAGCGCTTCATCTCGACTGAGGCCCGCGATGAGATGCTGGTGGAAGCCTGTCATGAGTTTCGGTGATGCTGTGTCAGCGACTCGCCACAGGCTCGCAACCACGGCCTTTGCACCCGCCCAACTGAAAGCGTGCGCGATCCCGATTAGTTCGTCAGCTGCGAAGCTTGCGACTACACCCGTTTGGCAGCCCGACAGCACGACTACCGGTAGTTTGTTGAAGGGGGATCATGGCGTGAGGTAGAGGCGAATGCCGTGGCCGTGACACAGGCGATCAAGCAGCACCTGGAGTTGCCGCGGTGGGGGCTGATCAGACCATCCGCTCCAGTAGCGCCACAGCATGATCCATGGCTCCAGCCACGCCCGGACAGCCCGCAGCGCGGCCGGCCAGGAGCGCTGCGGTCGGGTTGGCTGCGTGCTCCCCATTTTCCCCCCGCCCCGTCGTCTGGTCGGCGACAGGGCTCGTCCTGGCTGGTTGGTCGCCGCTCTGGGCTGAGCGGCTGTGGTGGTACCAGCAAAACGAGAAGGCGCAGCACACCAAGACCCAATGCCGCCGGATGGCAGTATCCGAGCGCACCTGGTACTCGCTCCAGCCGAGCGCTCCTTTTGTTTGCTTGTAGCTTTGCTCCACCCAGTTTCTCAAGCCATACAGCCGCACAACCTCGGCTAGGTCCGCCGCCAGCACGGCGTCGGTCTCCTCCGCTCGCGCTGACCCGGAAGCGGGCAGATTGGTGGTGAGATACCAGGTGGTGTGGTCTGGCAACATCGCCGGATCGGTCGTTGCGACGATTGCCCGGTACGGCTTCGTGGGGCCATACGGGCCGATGTCCACCTCCAGCGCCCACCACGTCTCGGTGTGGCCATCGCGGAAGGTTCGCTCGACCCGCACCCACGCGCCCGATGCTGTCGGCCCGTTCCATTCGGCTGCCTCGGCAGCTTCTTGGAGGGAGCCAATCGTGTCGATCGGATGCCACCAGGCATGCGAGGGTTTGAGCGCAAGCACATACCCCGTGCCCAGATCACGGAGGCCTTGCTGGACACCGTGATCCTCACCGTAGAAGCAGTCTGCGACCACGGCACGGCACGGAAGGGAATGCCTGCGTTCACCGCCTGGCGCACGAGCTCGAGTGCCATCGCCAGTTTGGTCCGAAAGTCCGGATCAGCCTTGCCCTGCTCGAAGTGGTGCGCCGGTGACACCCAGAGGGTACCCGGCTCGACATGCAAGGGATAGGAGAGGTGCTCATCGGCCCAGAGGCTCGTCACACTTACCACCCCGGTGTCGATCTTGCCTAGGTTGGCCAGGTATTGCTTGCCGATGTGCGCGGTCTTGCTGCCCCACTTGCGGTCGCCATGCTCGTCGATCACCAGCACACCATCCGCAGTCGGCGCCGTCACCGGATCGGCACGCAGCCCGGCAATCCGGCGCTCGTTCACTGCCGCGGCATCCCAGGTGGACTCCGAGAGGAACCACTGCAGGCTCTGCGCCTGAGGATGCTGCGCACCAACGATTGGTTCGGTGTTGGCAAGGGCGGTCAGGGACTTGTTGCGCTCGGTCGGCAGCAGGAGACCTTCCAGGTAGCGGCGAAAGCGATCGCGTTGATTCCATTGCGCAAAGAGGGGGTCGAACGCGTGGCAGTACGCTTCCAGGGGACCAGGGGCGGAAGGAACGGGGAGGCCCTGAGGCATAACTGTATCTCCTCACCCCTTGTACTCCCTCTCCTCCTATCTCAACAAACTACTGATTAGGCCGGTCGTCTCCCTCTATTCGTCCGTGCCGCACCGTGGGCAGCGCCACTGCGCGGAGATCTCTCGTTCCTCGGGCGGCATCTCGTCGCGGTTCGTCATGACTCCGTCCTCTCGAAGAGGGGCATTTGCATGCGTTCTGTGGAGTATAGGATAGTGCCGTGCACGGCGATTGGGTGAGGACCTGTAGAGACGGTGGCGAGTGGGAGGGGCCACCGAGACCTTTTGTAGTATCGTGCTCCGAATGGTGGGATGTCCGCAAGAAGAGGCGGTGGGTCAGGCCGGAGACGGGATGGTAGGCTGCACATCGTGGCGCACCATCCCGATCAGATCCGGACCCTCCAGACCATCGCCCTCCTCTGCCAAGGCGGCCACGGCAGCCTTCTGAGAGTACCTCAAGCACCAGCCCCTTGCGGAAGGAGAGGATGGAAACGCAATCGAGCCAGCGTGACATTCGTGATCTCCTGGCCGCCTTTTGTGATGGTTTGCAGGAGACTCTAGGCGAGAACCTGGTGGCCATCTACGTAGGCGGCTCCCTCCTCACCGACGACTTTGCGCCCGCATCCAGTGATGTCGACTTTCTGGGCGTGGTCGCCGCCCCTCTGCCGCAGTCTCAAGTCGAGAGACTGGCAGCTCTCCACCACCATTTAGCGACCCTTTCCGTCTGGGGAAGCCGGCTGGAGGGGGAGTACGCGGTACGAGCCGATCTGCGGCCATGGGGTATCGACGGGAGCGGACCGGCCATTGAACCGGGCAGCAGCCTTCAGGTAATCCCCCCTCACCGACCTCACCCCCGAGAATCTGCTGGCGCTCCGGGATCGCGGTTTGCCCCTCTACGGTCCGCCACCGCACATGATCATCCCCCCAGTGGATCGCGCAGCCTTCCAGACCGCGCTCCGCCAGTACCTCGCCGAGCTGTTGCAGCGCCCGGGCGATGCCTCATCACTCGCCCAACTCGCCGACTGGCTCCTCAATAGCGCCCGCTGCCTCTACGGCCTGCAGGTCATCCGTCCTTGCACCAAGCGGGAGTCAGCCGAGTGGTTGGCGTCCCGAATGCCCGATCTGGCTTCCGCCCTTGAACTGGCCCTCTCACTCCGCGCCGGCACGTCGGTTGAAGATGACGACGTCCTGCAACGTGCCATGGAGACGCTCAGGGAAGCGGTCGGTGCCGGGTCGTTTAAGGACCTGTAATGCCGCTCCCGGTTTCCCGATCAATCCGCGGAGCCAGGAGACAAGGTCGCGCCGACTTGCCGCACCAGCCAGGAGAGAGCGAACTCCTCGATGTAGGGCGGCGGGGCATGGCCGTCGGCATGGGCCAGGAAGAGGCAGTCGCCGGGGTGATCCTGATAGTAGGGAGTGAGGGCCTGGTACAACGCGAACTGGGCGGCAAAATTGGCCTGCGTGTCGTGCAGCCCGTGCACCATCATGGTTGGTTTCGGCGCGAACCGGTCGACGTGATAGAGCGGATTCGCGCGGACCAGTTCCGTCTGCAACTCACGCAGTTGTGCGGCCGCCTCGGCGCGTGGCACCCCTTGCCGGTGCATGAACACGGTCAATCCCGCGGTCAGGTCCCCGCCGCCCGCCACGGAAAGGCAGGCTTTAACTGGAGCTCCCATCCCCATGGCTACCGTCGCGATATGCGCACTGTGCGAGTAGCCGCGAAGCCCGAGACGGGCCGCGTCCACGGCCGGATCCTGCTGGAGGAACTCGACCACCGTGAAGATGTCGCGCGCCGTGCGTTCGATAGAGGTGAAGACATCGGCCAACGGGACCGGGGCCTTCCACTCAAAGCCCGGCGGGATTCGCTCTCCGTGCAGATGCATATCGATGGAGACGATGGTCACGCCAGATGCCGGCACGCGCTGCACCACCTGGTCCTCTACGTCCCACTTCGTCTGTAGGCCGCCCTGCAGCCAGATAATGGCGGGCCGGGGCGGCGGTCCCGCTCCTCGCCAGATGACAGCAGGGATTTCATTCGCAATCGTGGTCTGTTCGGGTTCAACGGCGGCAGTCATCCCCCTCTACCTTGCAACGACATGCTACAGACCGTAGTACTCATAAAAGTACTCGATGCCGCAGCGAGGTGCGCATGCGGGTAGAGGAAAGCTGTCACGGAGTGCATCAAAGGTCTTGGCGGCTGCCACATTGCGCATAAACTCCTCCGACGGGTCCGGCCGGAGATTCCAGCTGCGGTCGAGGAACTGCCCCCACAGGGACATGAACTGGAGTTCCGGCTCGACCGGTACGGCGGAGCGGACGTATTCCAGCGGAAAGAGCCGGCAGTACTGCGGCAGGTTGTAGAGCCAGGAGCGCCCGCGTACCGCTTCCGCCTCCGGTGCAACCCGCTGTACCTCTCGGAACAACGCGGTCAGCTCGCGTATTCGGACGGGCCGGCGCTCCTCCGAAAGGGGGCTTTGCCCAGACCTCTCCGCGTTGCCGTAAAAGTGGAACCGAATGGTTCTGGTGGGCTTTTCGTAGGACCAGGAAAAGCAGCCAGCGGGTGGGGTGGGATAGTCGTACGAGTGCGTCAGATAGAAGGCGTGAGTCCACGCCAGCGGGTCATTGCTGTGATGGAAACCCGCCAGGAACTCCTGCCAGATGCGAGCGTGCGGATCGAATGAGCGATCCAGCCCGTCCAGATTCAAGTAGAGCGGCGTCCAGGTGCGAAGCACTTCCTCTCGGTCGAAACCGCCAACGTCCGAAACGGTACGCGCGAAGTGCAGAAGCAGGGCGGTAAAGTCCGGTGACCACCTCATACATAGAGTGTATTGCCCAAACAGACGTATTCGCCCGATCGTGACGCCGTCCCTGCTTTGATCCATCCGCGTCACCCCCTGCTATTTCTTGCTGCCGGCCATATCTGGATGTTTGGTCGGGACGTCGGCCAGGACCCGGATCTGCAGGAAGGCTCGAGAGGGAGAGAACCGGGGAGCAAGTCGGGGAGGACCGCCTGTCCCCCGCTCGATAGATACTCGTCCAGGGGCGTGACGCTGCCAGAGTCATCTCTCGCGAATGATCTGGACTGCCTGCCCCACGTCGATCATCGCCGTGCTACCGCGAGGAAATGCTTCTCGAAGGCTAGGAACCTCCGACACAGGTCGCGGAGGAGGTTCCGGTCGACCTCGTCCTCGGGCACGCGGTACCCCCACTCGATCTTGCTCTTCTGATAGAGCGTGCCCAGATATCCGCCCCACTCGCCGCCGACGTGAGTACGGTACGTGGCGATCGCCTCCCCCTTGGAGCCCACATATCGGCCGGTCTGGATCGCAACCAGGGCGCGCGCGATCCTCGTCGCCGTTGAGAGCCACTCCTTCAGTCCTGATGTGACTTCCGCGGGGTACCACCTATCGAGCCGCTTCCTTGTGTAGCCGAAGAACTCGTCGCCTGGATCCGGGTAGTCGATGCGGTCCAAGCTCTCGGTGCTCCGCAGGATCCGAGTCATAAAGAGGTACGCACCCTCGATCACGCTCTCCGTGTAGGTCTCCAGCGGCGGGAGCGCGAGTCGCTCCCGGATGTCGGGACCGGACAGGTGCGTGCTGGACAGCTTGAGATTGACACCGATGAGGGATGCAGGCACGCCCCTCTCGGCGATCATGGCTGCATCCAACCGGAAGGGCGACCCGAGCGAGGCCCGAATCCGCTCCCCACGGACGCGATCGTCGACCGCAGGCTCAGCGTGCGTCCATACGATAGCCACGTCGATGTCGCTTAGGGCGTTGCTCACTCCCTCGGCCCAGCTCCCGATCAAGTAATACGCCAACCCGCCATGCGGAAAAGCTGACTCGTACGCGGTGATCATGTCGTGCAGGATACCGTCGACTTCGGGGTTACCGGTCCATGTTTTCATGGTGTCAGTGTTCATACGACGCTGGGAAAGGAACGCAACTCTCGGCTTCCGCCATCCCAGATCGGAACCACGCCGCTACTCGCGCCACGGTCTGATCCCGACCTACCGCGCTCGTGTCTACCAACTCTATCGGCGGCGTCTCACCGGCGATGTGCTGCAGCCGCCGATTGAAGCGGATCATAGCCTCCACAAATGCGTCTCCGCCGCTCTCCCTCCAGGCCGGCCGGCTCCGTAATCGTCGCTTGAGATCGTCGTCATGGGCAGTGAGGCCGAGGACGTGGAGGGCGGAGAAGTACCGCCGTTCGGGGAGCCTCTCCAGCTGATCGGGGAGGAAGGTGCCGAGGAGCACCACCGGCAGACCAGACTGACCGATGTTCTTGGCGAGGCGCAGCCAGACTTCGCAGAAGCGGCGGCATCCATCCTCTGGAGTCGCGAACTCCGGACCCCAGAGGATGTCGGCATCGAGGACCGCCGCCTCCTTTCGCAATGCCGGGACGAGATCCAGGGCCAGCGTCGATTTGCCGGCTCCGCTCGCTCCCGTGACCACAAAGAGCGGGAGTTGCAGGAAGGGATGCCCGGTACCGCAGGAGGGACAGATGGCACGGGGACCGGGACAGAGAATCTCCCGTTCCACCGAGTACAGGCCGCAGGCCGGACAGACGTTAAACATCGCTCGTTACCGTCCGGATGAGTTCCACGGCGCGGTGAACCTGTGCCTCCAGGTCGCCGCTCTCCACGCCCGCGATGAAGGAGCGCGCCCAACTGCGTAATCGGGGCAGCTGGGAAGCGACGATGAGCGCCTGCAGCGTGGCGAGGGGAGCATCGAGTGCAAGCGAGCGCTTATCGATGGGCGCATAGGTATCAATGAAGGCTTTCTGCGCCTCACCCGTCAGCACCGAAAGCACGTTGCGGTAGTCGCTGACTCGGGGGCCGATGCCGAGCAGATGGTAATCGAACATGATCACCCGAGTCGGAGGATCCCGTGTGATGGCAAGGTTCGACCAGTGAAAGTCGTTGTAGAGTAGCGTCTCCGGTACGGCACGGATCGCGGCACGAAGCCTGTCGAGGTGATCGGCGACCAGGCTCCAGATGGGATGCGGCCCGAGGCCGAATGTCTCGGCCATCTGCCGAATGGTCTCCATGGTCAGATCGTCCGTCTCCTGCCGGAGGAAGTCCACTCTGTGTTCCACCCGGGCAAGGTAGTTGGCCCCGGCCGCATGAAGACGACCGTACCAGTGCGCAACGGCAACTCCCACGTCGGCCCTCTGTGCGTCGCCGGCGCAGGCCAGCTTCCACGTCGTGCTGTGCGTCACATTTTCCAGGAGTAGGGCATGGTCGGTGACGGCGCGGACGGGAAGCGTCTGGATGCCGAGAGAGCGGAGAAGATGGTAGGCCTGGATTTCAGCCGTGTCTCCGGCGGAAAACAGCTTCAAGACAAACGCGTCGCCGTGGTGAGTGACGACGTGGAAGAGGCGATGCCCGTGCTTCTCGTGCAGCAATGACACGCTGACGCCCTGACCGGGATCGAGGCCGAGCTGGGCAAGGAGTTTGACATCTGCCCCGGTGTCCCTGCTGCGTTGCATGTTCAACCCTAATCGTTGCAGCCCTGGCCGGCCGGTATTAGGCCCAGCTGTTGCAGCATGCCAAGGGTATCGACCTGCTCCCAGAGCTCTACAATCTGACCGTCCGCCACCCGGTGGATGTGGATGTCGGCAATCGTCACTCTGTTACCAATGGGGGGAATGCCCGTGAACGGGCCGCTGTGGATACCACGGGCAGACCAGCGGGTAACGACCTTTTCTGCCTCCGCAATCTGATCTTCGACCACCACCTCGAGATCGGGGAAGGCGCTCCGTGACTCGCTGATGGCTTTCTTGTACTGGTCGCCATTTTCCGTCCCGCCCAAGGGCGAGTGGCTGATGAATCCCGGCGCCAGCAGCCCATCAGCCAGGGACAGATTGCCCTGATTCAGTTCCTGCTGGTAGTAGCCTCTAACAAGGGTCTTTTTGTCTTCCGCGTTCATGCGCCCGATCACCTCGGTCCAGCACTCCGCCGGCACCGTCCGCCGGCCGGCTCGCAATCCGCTCCGACGGTCTCCGTTCATTATGCGAGCACGGATTGGGGAGGACTCACGCTCGGATGATCGCCCGGGCATCGAGGAAGGCCAGGCGCTCCGTGAAGCCGAGGCGGCGGTAGGCGGCGATGGCGGGAACATTGTCTGCCAGCACGTTGAGCGCGATGTCGTGCGCCCCAGCCGCGGCCAGCGCTCCGGCTACTGCGCCCGTGACGGCCGTGGCGAAGCCGCGAGACCGATAGGCGGGATGCGTGAAGACCCCACCAATGATCCCGGCCCCGTAGCGGCGTGAATGGGCGTGGGCCCCGGCGACGGCCACCAACCGGTCCGCGTCGTAGATCCCGAAGAGGAAGTCGGGCTCCAGCGTTCCCGGATGGAACGACATCCTCGGCCACAGGGCGTAGAGGTCGCTAAGAGCAGGGTGATCCTCCGGACCGAGATGGACCAGTCCTGGGGGAGGCGGCGGAACAGCCAAGCGCTCGGGCCTCACCACCATGCGCAGCATGTGCCGGTGACGATCGAGGCGATAGCGGGTCTCGAGGGCGGGGAGATCGGCAGGACGGGCCATGACGAGTGCTGAGGTGGGGAGATCGCCGTACTGGATGAGAGCGCCGACCCCGGCGGGATCGCCGTGCGGGATCAGTACGCTGAGCCCTGGAGGGTTGTAGGCCAGAAAGATCGCGATGGTCTCGCCATCCTGAAGCGCCCCGATATAGCGGGCATGCTGCTTGTACGGCTGATCCAGGTCACAGAGGGCAAAGGCAGCCCAGGACCGATCTTGCTCCAGGACCGCGAGAATCGCCGCGTCGTCTGAGACATCCGAGATGGCGATTGTATGATCGGTGTTCGGGGGGACCTGCCTTTCGCCATGGGAGACGTGGCAATAGAGGTCGAACCGACCGGGCAGACTTCAGTGTATCGAGTGAGAGCCGGAGGAGTAGAGAGGCTCGCCGGGGCGGCGGGCCACTGCTTCGCGGCGCTTCGCGGACCGGCCCTACAAGGTACCGGCGCCGCAGCGCGAGCCAGTCCGGTGGGCGGGTGCCGCGCGTAGCCGTAGAGGGGCCCCTGTGGGTCACTCCCGCCGCCCCACCGGACGCAAGGACGTGTGTCACCCTTCAGGCGAGTCACTCCGGCGTGCTCGCTGGCTCCGGCCGCACGGCTGGAGGAGAATAGGGACATGGAAAAAGAGGTCGTCGGCACCGGCTACGACACCATTGCCCAGCAGTATGTCCGCGACCGGAGTCTCGACGCGCGGCGGCTCTCCTTGCTGCAGGATCTGGCCGATCGCCTTCCGGAAGGGGCACGGGTGCTGGATGCGGGATGTGGAGCGGGGGTGCCGATCACTCGGTGGCTAAGCGAGCGCTACCAGGTGACGGGAGAGGCCACCTTTCTCTGCCAGGACATGATTGCCCTCGACGTCCCGGACGGCTCCTTCGACGCCATCTGCTCCTTCTATGCCGTGATCCACGTGCCGCGGGAGGAACATGCCTCCCTCCTGCGAAACTTCGCCCGGATGCAGCGGCCCGGCAGATTTGCGCTCCTGTGTCTGGGCACCGGGGACTGGCCCGGGGAAGTGGAGGAATTCTACGGGGCGCCCATGTACTGGAGCCACTATGATATCGACACTAATCTCCGACTGCTCCAGGAGGCCGGTTTCACCATGCTCCGCCACGAGATCGTCCCTGACAGCCTCGATCCGGAAATTGCCGCCCATCACCTCTTCGTGCTGACGCAGAAGCCTCCTAACTTGCGTTGAGGATCGGCCCGCCGAGCAGGGCATGGGCACAGCGCTGACAAGATGGGTCGCTGCATGTGGTGATCGATGCATTGAGGCGAATTGCTTGTGCTGCAGCGGAAAGAGTTCCCCTACCAGGAAATACCCTCCACTGGCTGTGCCCCACCTTTACTCGCCGTTCAAGAGGCGCCACGATCGGGTCGAATTTCTCGAAGCCGTCGGAGCAACTGCCGACTTCCACCATCATGGGCTGGCCATCCGGTCCATTCGCCCAGCGGCGGAAGAGGGTTCGGCCAGCCTCCTTTTCCGCCAGGTGCAGGAGGGTCATCCGGGTGAGATCCACACCCATGAGGACGATCTGGCCCCCCAACTCGACCAGGACCTCAAGCGGTCGGTACACATCAAGCGCGCGCTGTCCATCGATGAGTTGGTCGGACTGAGGACCGATAGCCGTAAAGGAGTTGAGCGGGTGGTTGCCCCGGATGTGCCCCTCCATATTGAGCACTGCGGCCGGAATGCTCCCCATGTCCCACCTATCGATCTCCGTCGTCTCGGGGCGAAAGACACGGTCGTTGCCGCTATTGCTCATGCTGCTCAGGTCGTAGTCCGTGCCGTTCCGCTCAGGCCGCAGATGGGGAGGGGGCCTCACAGCAAAGCCCCACGAGAAGGTGGGCACCAGGATGGTGCACCGCTCGGCCAGGAGGGCATCAACCACGGCCCTGGCTCCCCCTTTAACCCCGCCGAAGGAGCGAAGAGAGGCGTGGACGCAGAGGGGACGCCCGGCGAGGCCGAGTTCCCGCGCCGCCTGGCGAATATCGTCTCCCTGGACGGCCATCTCTCTCCTTCCGATCCCCGGGGCCGTGGCCCCCTCAGCGCTCTGGCTCATCTCTCCCCAGGACACGGTTGTAGAACTCGTACTTGCGGCGCTGGTACTCCCGGAACGAGCGGCCCCTCGCCTCCTGCTTCAATCGAGCGTACTCATCGCGCAGGGTAGGGTTCTGCCGCAGGATTTCGAAGATGGTGACCTGCTCCTGGAAGGACGGGGCGGCGGGATCGCTCAGGTAGAGGTCCACCCGGTAGCCGTCCCTGGTCCCCTCCCACCGGATCGATGTCCCCTGTCGTATCGCCGGTCCCAGGACGCGCTCCAGTTTGGTTGCCCGGTTCGCCCAGTCGGCTGGTGGACTGAGTACGTACACGTCGATATCGACCTGGCCAGGTATGCCGAGCGCCGCGGCCCCGAGAAACAGAATGGGGAGCCCGGGCGCTACGGCCCGAATCTCCTCGATGAGTTGCTGTGCCGCCAGCGCTAACTCCTGGCTGCACGGCACGATGACCGTGCGTTTCTCATCAGGAATGCTCTCCAGATAACGGCGCTGCCCCTCGGTGAGCACGGCTCTCTTGCTCCCCCTGATCAACGATGCCCCTGTCGTCCGCGACATGGTGCACTTTGCCCTTGCTATCTCCCATCCCCTGATTGTTGCGCATCAGATTCGGGATGGCCGGTGGGTTGTCGCCGGTACTTATCTTATGGACAAATCCACGCCGTACGGCACCAATCCCAGCTTCTTCGCCACAGCTCGCGGGGCCAGGTTATCCCAGGACGTGCTGTAGAAGGGGACGCGGCCGGACTCGCGGACCGCATTCGCCCATGATGCCACCGCGGCAGGCGCGTAGCAGCGACCGCGATATCCCTCGACGGTAAAGACACCGGCGGCGCAGGCCGCGGACGCGTTGCGGGAACTAAAGCAGAGGGAGACGGCATCTCCGTCGACGAGCATGGCGCGGCAGGGCTGGAGATCGGCCAGGTGGGTAGCGGTCCAGGGGAAGTATCGTTGGCACACAGCAACGTTGTCCTGGCTGATGGGAACCACTTCCTCAGTGATCGGGAGGTGTTCGGGAAAGTGCCAGGCGGGTCCCCGGGCCAGGTCCTGCATGGGTTGGAAAAGCTCGACCAAGTCGGGCAGGCTGGCGGGCGGCTGCCGGAGATCGGTGGCAGCGGCCTCGGTCCGGAGCAAGGCGTCGAGCTTTTCGACCAGATCGTCGGGCAGATCTGCACGGAAGCGCCAGATGTTACCACTTGTGGTGCGCCCGACGTAGAGACGGGGCGCAGGATGATCCGCTTCAGGCTCATTGATGGCAAGCAGCCGCCCATGGGCATCGTGGCGAAATGAGATGGCAACGTGTAACTCAATGGACTGGAGGTCGGACAGCATGCAACGTTCCCTTCAGCGAGAAAACAAAAACCCGGCGGGCTTGTGCCTGCCGGGCAGAGGAGCCGGTTACTGCGGACCTACCGCCGGTTCTGAACCGAACCGAGGCGGACGGGGGAGCGGAGCCGGTCGCGCGCTGTCACAGCAAACCAGGCCATGATCCATTCCCCTTTCCTTTGAAGACTGCGTCCATCATAGCTCCTTGCGGTCCGGCCCCGTCTGCCTCTGGGGCACAGGCGGTGAGAGGGGCGCACGGCTGAAGCGGTTTCAATCGGGGGCGTGGCGTGGCTCTTCCGACCTTCTCGCTCAAGCCTGGCATCACGGCGACACTGAGCAGCCCCCCTCGGTAGCGGGCCTCCCACTCTTCCCGTAGTACCCCGTAGCACATCCCATCGTAGTAGGCGCCGGCCACGATGCGGGCCCTCCGAAACCATGCCTCCTCGACGTACCCCAGGTTTTCGGCCAGGCGCATCACGGCCCGGTTACCGGACCATGCCCACCCCCGGCCAATTGGCAGCTTGGCTCTCCCAGTACCGGGAGTCCATGCCGATCACATTGCCATATTACCTGTCCACGATCACCAGGCTGGGCTGCAGGACCGGCTGATCGCCCGTCCGGATCCGTTCCCGGATGCCGGAGGCATGGACATCGATCTGGTCGGCTAACATGGCCGGGAAGTAGGGTGCGTCGGTGGACTGCCAGCGGTGACCGGGAGCGAACCAGGGGACCAGCGGCCAATTGGAACGGTCCCGTCTGCATCATGATCGTCTTTTCCGTCGCGCCGCGTGGTGTGGCAACTGCCTCGGACTGCAGCCAGGAGGTCCACTTCACCCGGCAAGGCATCGCAGGCCCGGCACTCACGCTGTCGTGCACGGGCTTCCGCGTCTCAGCGTACCCGGTCGACCACCGATGGGCGTAACCTGGGAGTCGACGACGACGCGCCGACAGCGACAAGCGGTCCCAATCAGGGACCGCGTGCGGCCGCGAGTGCCTCTAGGATCCGTGGATGCAGGAGACCGTTCGAAGCCAGTGCGCTCCCGCCGTCAGCTTGTGGGTCACCCTGTAGATCCGTGAAATATCCTCCGGCTTCCTCAACGATAAGCTTGAGCGGCGCGTAATCCCAGACGCCGCCTATATCGATCAGAGCCTCGGCCGTGCCCCGAGCCACATCGAGCGTGGCTAGGGCGCCGTCGTAGCGCTGAACGCGCCGGGAATGGTCGCCCAGCCGGCGAATGCCCTCGGCCAGGTCCCGTCGGCCCGCGAGTTCGGTATCGCAGATCAGTACCCGAGCGTCCTCAAGCCTCAGCGTCTGTGACACATGGACGGGAACAGCACCATCAAAGGCCCCGCGGCCACGCATTTCCCAGATCCTTTTGGCAGCAGTGGGGAACGATCCAACCGCGATCTCTAGCTCTCCGTCGATCTCGAGAGTGATGAAGGTAGCCCAGCCGGGACGCCCGCGGGCGAAGTTGGCGGTTCCATCGATTGGATCGATGATCCAGCGACGTCCCCCGACGCCCGCGCCGCCATATTCCTCTCCGATGGTAGAGTCGCTCGGTCGGTGGTACCGAACGTGCCGACGTATCGCCGTCTCCACGGCGCGATCCGCCTCCGTGACGATCGACAGATCCGCCTTGAATTCCATGGCGAGGCTAGGCCGCCGAAACCGGCCCATGGTAATCAAGTCGGCGATGGCGACAAGTTCAAGCGCTACGTCAAGGTCACGCACCACGAATCAACGCCGCGCGTAGCCGCTCGGGCATCGGTCTGGCTGTCAATTTCTTGTAGGCTGATGGGTGAGATCACTCCGGGAGCGGGTCGCGCGTGGGGTACGTGGAAGAGCTTAGATTGCTCGTCGGGACTCGGCCACTCATCCTGGTCGGGCCGGACGTGCTGATCGTGGACGCGGCCGGACGGGTGCTTCTGCAGCGACGCAGCGATGACGGGCTGTGGGGCCTCCCGGGTGGTGCCCTGGAGCCCGGGGAGTCGCTGGAGGAAGCAGCACGGCGGGAGATCCGAGAGGAGACCGGACTCGACGTGCGTACGCTCACCCTGGTGGACATCTACTCCGGGGCTGAATTCTTCCACCGGTACCCAAACGGGGACCAGGCCTATATGGTCGGCGTCGTCTACGCTGCACGTGCCGTCGCCGCCGACGCGACCCGGCACAGCCACGAGACGATAGAGACGGCTTATTTCGGCCTCGACGGCCTGCCCGCCGCTTTGGGTCACGTCTCTAGGATCGTGTTGGAACGCTACCGGCAGCGCAGCGGAATGCCACCTCTCGCGGGAGAGTAGAACCCGTCCGGGCGTGGCCCAGAGGTCCGGGCTGCGAATCATAAAGTCGTTCATGTTAGTCGTGAGACCGTCGGGATCATAGATGAGCGGAGCCAGATCGGTCTGGACGATGATAGCACCGTCAACCGTGCCGTTATCCGCCATGAGAACGATTGCCGTTCCGTCACTGATGAGGCGCTCGACGTAGGGGCGTTCTGCCTCGCGCGCGGTTTGGGCAGGACGGTGGAACCGTGGCTGGTACTCGATATATTGCGCTCGTTTCGCCTCGGCAAGATCGAGAATAGCCCCGAGGTCGGCATCGCCGGCATGGCGAATCACTCGAAATCCTTTCGGAGCCAGTAGAAGGTGTGTCCCTCGGGGAAGTCGTCCAGGTGGCCGACGATGCCGTAGCCGAGCTTCTGATAGAAACCGAGGGCCTGGAAGTCGAAGGTGCGGAGGTCGGCGTGCCGGCAGCCGAGGGCTGGCGCATCAGTCTCGATGCACTGCATTAGAACGCGGCCGTATTGTTGTCCGCGGACTACTTCGTCGACACACAGGTTCTCGACATGGAGCCAGCCCCAGGTTCGATGGACACGCCCGGTTGCACCACCCAGCACCTCTCTCTCGCTGTCTTCCAGAAAGACATGCAAGGGCTCCCAGCTCTTCCCTGGCAGGCGGGCCTCGGCAAAGGACGGGATGCGGGAATCGTTGAAGGCGGTGAGACCGGCGTCGACAACGGCACAACGATCATCATCGTGCCGATGTGAGATGACGAAGCGGTAGGATGGGACCATACTGTGATAGTACTGGAGTCATTGGAAGAGCAACCGGGACACACGCAATGATGCTGCTGACGGAGGCTCTACGGTGAACTCGCATTCGATCTCGGGGAGCACCGCGATTGGCGTCCGATGTTCGTTCACACTCTCCCGGCCTCAATCGTCTACAGCCTGCATCGGTAGTTGTAGATCGTGCGGTCCGGCTCAAAGCCGGCCGATAGGTAAAGCCGCCGGGCCGGCTCGTTGGCATGCGTCCCATAGACCAATGCCGTCTCCATGCCATGCGCTCGCATCCGCCGCAGCACCTCAAGGACCACGGCCCGCGCCAGCCCCATCCGGGCAAAGGCGGGACGGGTACCCAGTGGCTCGATCTCGGCGATCTTATTGACCGGGTCCAGCCACCCGATGCAGGAGGAAAGGAGATCGCCGACATGCGTGTAATCGCCCCCCGGCTGCGCGAAGCGGCAGGCCATAAGGAAGTCGAGCATGCGCTGGAGATCATCCGCAGTGGCGAAACTACGGGGGGGCATGTCGGTATTCTCGTTAGAAGTGTCGGGAGTCGCCGGATCGTGTGGGCGGAAGGTCTGCCATGGCGTCATTGGATGCCTGGTTCAGCACAGAAACTTTCGCGTTCTGGCCACCCGATTGACGCCAGGAGATACTCCTCCCGTCCGATGGTCATCAGGATGTCATCGTACCACTCACCGTCAATGCGTACGCTCTGCCGCTCCAGACCCTCCGGCGCAAACCCGCACTTCTCGTAGGCGCGGATCGCCCCATGGTTAGAGGACAGGACGCGCAGATCAATCCGGTGGAGGGGGAGTGAGCTGAAGGCATACCATAGCACGAGGCGCGTCACCTCGGTGCCAATACCCCGGTTCCAGGCAGTGGGATCGAAGAGGGAAACGGCATAGCGCCCGTGCTCCCCAGCCAGGTCGTGCAGCTGGGCCCCTCCCACGCAGCGGCTCTCTACCTCGACCATCCAGCCCAGGGGATTGGCTGCGATTTGCCGGTACCATCGATCAACCTCCTCGGTTGCAGGACCGCGTCCCGAGGCGTGTCGAGTCCCAGCATCCGGCAGAATTCACGGTGAACGCCGCAGGCTCGGCGATCCAGCCGGTCGCGCGGTCCGGGTGCGCGGTGGACGACGCGTGGACCGGAGAGGGTGACTCGTTCGGGCGGGAACTCATCTGACCGGTGGACCAACCGGGGAATCTCAGTCACCTACAATGCCCGTATGGTAGATCGCGGTATGCGCTACATGGTGATGCGTCCGGCCTGAGCGGAGCCCCACGTAAGGAGACTCGTTCAGACCATGCCGTCTCGGAGCTGAGACGTCTAACCGCGGTATCTCCACTGTTTCCTCCTGGGCAGGGCTCCGCTTCCGCCGCACAGGCTCTTCGCCTGTGCGGTTTCTTTGTGCCTTGCTCAGTATCCGCCTGGGAGGACTCTGCCATGCTTGCTCTCTTCCGCGACCACAACTTCGTCCTGTGGTGGTTCGGCGGCCGCATCTCCATCATGGGCGACTACGGTCTGATCGTCGCCCTGCCCTTCTATGTGTACAGCGTCTCACGGTCCGCGCTCGCCACCGGCCTGATCTTCATGGCCCAGATGGTCCCGCCGATCGTGCTAGGTTCGGTCGCCAGCGTCTACGTCGATCGCTGGGATCGCCGCCGCACCATGATCGTCACCGAACTGGTGCTCGCTGCCGTCCTGCTCCCCTTGCTAGCGGTCCGCTCGGGTCTGTCGATATGGATCGTGCCGGTCGCTGCCTTCACCGAAGCCGCTGTCTTCCAGTTCGTGCCGCCGTGCTCCAGCGCGCTGATCCCCGCCATCGTCGGCCGTGACCGGTTGGCGCCGGCCAATGCCCTCCTGGCCGCCGGTACCAACCTCTCTGTCCTGATTGGGCCGCCGCTCGGCGCGCTGGTCCTCCACGCCTTTGGCCTCTCCGGCGTAGTTCTCGTCGATGTTGCCAGCTACCTCTTCGCCGCCTTCATGGTGCGCCTGATCGCCATCCAGCCGGGGATGCTGGCAAAGCCGGGACCGGCTGATGCCGAGCAGGGGACGGCTTTCTGGCGGGAGTGAATCGAGGGACTACGTCTCGTGGGATCGGAGCGCTGGATTGCCGGACTCTTTGCCGTAGAAGGGACGACGATGCTGGGCGGGGGAATGGTCTGGGTGCTCCTGATCGTCTTCATCGAGCGGACGCTCCATCAGGGCACCCTCGAGTACGGCTGGTGGCTGAGTCTCAACGCGGTTGGCGGTATCGCCGGCTCATTTGTCTACGGATACACCGCTCGACGCTTTCCTCCCGCACGCCTCATCGTCGCCGGCTCAATTGTCGCGGGGTTGACCTGGGTGGCCATCGTCCAGCTCGAGTCTCTGCTGGTGATGTTGGCCCTTGCGTCCCTCCTCGCAGTCAGCGGGACGATCTGGAGCGTGAGCGAGCAGACGATGCTCCAGGCGAGAGTGCCGGATCAGTATCTCGGCCGAGTCTTTGGGTCGCACGGTGCGCTGGCCTCGCTAGCCGTCCCGGTCGGTCTCGGCATAGCTAGTTTCTGGTGCAAAAAGAGCCTGGTCAGTCAGACTGGAGTTACGACACACCACACTGACGCCGAGGCTCTGCATCATGATAGTGGACCGCTACGACCCAGTAAACCTGTTTGCGCTGGTGCCACGGTTGGCACTGGAGATGGATCCCGAGCTGGCAGCCCTGGATGGTCTGCTGGAAGACGACGCGCTGGTCGCTCGGATCAAGCATGACCTCACCGCACGCCATCCACGGTCGGCATCACGTGGTCGCCAC